>Ga0265295_1000097_pt1 | contig 172682 bp, 183 predicted proteins | sample Munlansysbiofilm_FD_192503 | JGI IMG/M metagenome (GOLD analysis project Ga0265295, IMG submission 192503) | Leachate microbial communities from a municipal landfill in Southern Ontario, Canada - Methane capture system biofilm | ecosystem: Engineered > Solid waste > Landfill > Unclassified ...
TCATAAGTCTTGTTTTTGGGCTGATTTCCATTAAATCATCATAGGAAAACAGGCAGTCTTGTCGTATAATCATATTAGGGTTTCCTCCTTAATGTGAACATATAGTTATTTGTCTTACTATATATATTCGACATTTTGGGGTGAAATCCTTTTTGCTGGCTAAAAAAAGTCAGTTATTTCAACAATTTTAAATTATGCAATTTGCTCAATTAGCTTCTTTTCAAGAATATCCACAGTATAAGTTTTCTGAAGCAACACATCGCCAATGTACTTCTCGTTTTGGTGAGTATCTGCTTGATATTGTTTCCATTCCCTTTTACACGTCCTGCACCGTTCAAAATGCCATCTGTTTCAAGTAATCTCTTAATCATCAAAAAGCTCTTACCACTAAGGTACTCTCGGTAGATTCGGTTTGCAATCTCAGCCTTCTCTTGATCAATGATAATCTATGCATTGGTCATTTTTTGCCGAATCGCTTCTAGTTGGCGAATAGCCAATTCATTCACTTTCAGCCAACTTTTCATAGTGCTTATACAAGGAGTGGAATTTACCTGAATACCGCTTCTGCCAAGGCTTCTTTTTACCGCAAAAGTGTAAAATTACGGTCTTATTAATGATCTCACCCATATCATATTTACCATTGCTGGCAAATATGTAATAATTGTAATAACGGGTGTCGTAGTTATACAGCTTTTCATCAAGGTCTTTAATCTTCTTTGCATAAATAGCATTCAAAATATCCTGATCCGGCATAACAAGCTTCTGCCTGTTTTCTTCTATAAATCTGTATATCTCTCTTTCATCGGCTTCCTTTCTGAGAAGTTCAAGATTCATAAGCAGAACACCGGAATTATAATATGCATCTATTTTGTACGGGTAAAGCCTTACTTTATTTATTTCCTTTATGGAAACGATATCGTGATAAGCAGCCGCATAAAAATAGTCATCGAAATCTGAATCGTATAGCTTACGGATGGGATTGATGACCAAAATATCAGGATCTAAATATAAAATCCGATCCAGATCTTCTGGCAACAATTTATAAGCTAAAAGTCTGAAATACATCTCTCTTGTATAATGAAACAATACCGGGGCTTCATTAAAGCTTTCATCTGAAATTTTAAGATTGTTTACCCTGCTGCCGTGTGCTTTAGCATAGGCTTTAACTCCTTCCACTTCTTCATCACGAAGTCTTGAGTGTAGGAGGAATATATTAAAAATCTCATTTGGATTGTTAAGGAAAAGTGATTTAAGCATGGTCTTCAGTGGTTTAAGATAATTCGCATCCAATGTAACTAAAATATTCATCTCACTTAGGTTCATCCTTTCAGGCAGCAAAGGGACAACATCGCGCCAAGTGCAAATGGCACCGATGTTATCCCATTAATAGAAAATTTCTTGACTCATTGATTATTTTAATAGTCGACTTAACTGCTCAGTCATATCACAGCTCTCCCATGGCATGTCTTTTGCATTTTCTCCAAAGTGTCCGTAACAGGATAGCTTTGAAAAAATAGGACGGCATAGTTCAAATTTCCGGATAATTGCCATCGGTCGCATATCCACTGCCTCTATGATATAATCGCGAACCTTGTCTATTGGAATCTTACCGGTACCAAAATCATCAATACGCACAGACACCGGCTCTGCAAGTCCGATTGCGTAGCTTAATTGCACTTCACAGTTGTCGGCGATACCGGCAGCCACGATATTCTTGGCAATATACCTGGCCATGTATGCCGCGCTTCTGTCAACTTTTGTAGCATCCCTACCGGAAAAAGATCCACCCCCGTGACTTGCGTAACCACCGTAGGTATCCGCAATAATTTTTCTGCCTGTGAGCCCTGTGTCTCCTACGGGACCGCCAATAACAAACCTTCCAGTCGGGTTAATGAAAAAATCGGTCCAACCATCAATCATTCTCTCCGGTAAAACTGGTCGAATAACGTGTTCTGTAATATCCTCGCGCAACTGCTCAATTGAAATATCTTCGCCGTGCTGTGCAGAAATGATAACTGCTACGATCCGTTTAAGCTTGGCACCCTCATATTCCACAGTTACCTGCGACTTTCCGTCAGGGCGAAGATACGGCAATTCTCCCGATTTTCTGACTTCTTCAAGGCGGTGTGTCAGCTTATTAGCATACTCTATCGTGAATGGCATCAGATATTTGGTTTGCTTACAAGCATACCCGAACAACATGCCCTAGTCGCCCGCGCCGCCATTCAGCGGTTCAGTTCTGTTTAAACCCCTTGCTATGTCAGGGGACTGTTCATGGATATCTATCGTAATCTCACATGTCTTCGACTCAAACCCCATGCTGTCTTCAGTATAACCGGTATCGGCAAAGATTCTTCTTGCGACGGCATTATAATCAACAGATGCATTTGCGGTGATCTCGCCCATAATGTGCAGTTTATTAGAAGTAGCTGTAACTTCACAGGCAACGTGACCTGACGGATCCTGACGCAAAATCTCATCCAGTATACTGTCGGCTATCTTATCACACAGTTTGTCGGGGTATCCGCTTGTCACAGACTCCGAAGTAAAATAAGAAAGCATATTACACCCCCCAATACTCATTTAATATGTATACTATCAATTTTTACCGCCGGCTTTAATGCGTGGATGTTCGTTCCATAGCCTGTCAGCTACAGGGGCCCACTTCTCTGCTGCTTCAACACATTTATTGCAATAGTCGCTGGCTTTCTCAGGACAAGCTATATCCGTTGAATGAGCATTGGTGTCTTCCACCATCTCGGTTAGCCGACCGGGATTATCCAGCACCGGGCATGGACGCAGCAAGTTGGAATTGAATGGCTGATTTGCCCTGTATGCCTGGAACAGCGGTGACTTGTAGGCTTCAATAAGTGTCTTATCCTTAATATTGGAATCAGAATAATGAACAAATGCACAAGGCTCAATGTCACCATTGGCATTAATATGCAAATAACTTCTTCCACCTGCTATACAGCCGTTGACATATTCTCCATCATTCCAGAAGTCCATGGTGAATATGGGCTTCTCTTCACGGAATTTCCGAATTTGCCGATACATGAATTCACGTTGTTCGGCAGTCGCAAGAAGCTCCGGTACTGCGTCCGCGCCGATGGGCATATAGGTGAACAGCCATGCGAACTTCGCTCCCATATTAATCATAGCATCGAAGTATTCCTCGCTGCCGATAACCTCGCTATTCTTGCTTGTATAGCAACAGGAAATTCCAAAAAGAAGTTTCCTCTCTTTCAGTCTTTTCATAGCAGAAATAACCGACTGATAAGTTCCCTCGCCGCGACGATAATCTGTTGCCTCTTCAAAGCCTTCTACGCTGATGGCGGGAACAATATTGCCGACCCGCAGCATTTCATCCGCAAATTCATCATCGATAAGAGTTCCATTCGTAAAAGCTAGAAACGCGCAATCATGATGCTTTTCACATAAGCGTATGATATCTTTCTTTCTAACAAGGGGTTCGCCGCCTGAATAGATATAAACGTATGTACCGTGTTTTTTACCCTGACTAATGATATTGTCGAGTTGCTCAAAGGACAAATTCATTTTATTTCCGTATTCAGCAGCCCAACAGCCTATACAATGCAAGTTGCAGGCAGAAGTAGGATCCATAAGAATAGCCCAGGGCACATTACAGTTGTATTTTATTTTTGTTTCATTTTGAATCTGTGATCCAATCATGGTTCCGTTGATAATCGCATTGGTAAATAATTTTTTACGCTGTTCGTCGTCTATGTCCGTCCATAGACTGTAAAGAAGCTGTGACCAGTTGTTGTCAGGATCGGTTATCGCCGATCGAACCGTTTTTACCTGTGATGCAACAGAATTGTTGTCGTCTTGCTTTTCCAACCATTCAAGCACCTTGGGAAGGTTGCTCTTTGGGTCTCGATTGATATAACTGTATACTGTTTTGACTCCCATGGATTTTAATTTAGCTGACATATCCATCTTCTTACACCCTTTCATATAAAAACTAAGGTTTAATCCCTTAATAATCATTATTAAAAAAAGGGGGGAAATAACTACGGTCAGTTGTTATGGGATGTGTGAAATTCATACATAATGCATTCATTGACTAAATTCCGGATACACTGTATGACTTGTATGATTTTCATACAAACTTTCTGTACTGTCTGAAAATTTCGACAGAATTCTTTAAATAGTTACGAATACTTTCTTCAGAAAGGATACTTATTCTTTTTAATAAGCTTACAAGGTCCTCATCATTTTCGTTAGCTAGCCAGTCGATGATAAAACCAACAAGTGCATATTTATGGTAACGTGCTAAAAATTGAATATCATCCCCAGAGACATCAATTTCCTTAAAACATTGTTTCATGAAATCAATCATAGCCTTATCCAGTGCTTTAAAGAGGTACCGTTCCAGCTGATTCCTGTTTGAGGATTCATAAACATGTTTTAATGCAGTTCTGTTATTTTTTAGAAGATCCAATACAATCTCACATTCGTCGCTCAAGGTGTCGGAAGTATCTGTAATCTCCTGAAGTTTTTGTAATTCTGTGCAGAACAAATAATCTACGAGCGTATATATATCCTCAAAATAGTAATAAAAAGTATTGCGGTTAATCTCGCATTCTTCAGTTATTTCCTTTACCGTTATTTTTGACAGTGGCTTTTCATTCAGAAGTTTGACGAATGTATCGACAATCGCTTTTTTAGTAAACTTAGCCATACTCAGTCCCACCTTTCATAATTAAATAATGCTTAAATAAGGTCTTTCATTCTGCCGGCTTAGGATCAAGAGGTGTGCTCAGTGCCGGCACCGTTGCAGCCAGGCTCTTTACTGCAATGGAGATATACTTAGGTGTCTTTTTCTGGAACTTGTTCAGTTCAGCTTCAGTAACCGTGTTTCCATCTTTACGCGATTCCTGAACGGCATGCAGTTTGACTTTACGAATCCATCGACGGACCGTCTCCAGATTAGTTTCCAGCAGATCCGCGATCTCTTTTAAGCCTATCCGTAATTCAAAATAATTAATTTACTTTAGTCCATTATAATTCACTGAGTCGTTATCAACATCCATCAGAGCGAGTGGTTCTTCATCTTCCCATAACTTTGTATAAGCTCTCAATTCATCTGATAGTTCTACCACATAGCTACGGTAACCACCAAAGAATCCGCCAATGCTAAAAGTAATCTTGTAGATGAAATTTATGTTTGAATCAAAGTCAGCAGCCTTTTCTTCTGATTTATATAAAGTATAATTTCCACCAGCCTCGGCATAGGCTTGCTTAGCTTTTTCCAAATACTCTCGAGTCCAGTGAAGGCGCGTATCTTCACTCGGATGCACAATTTCTTCTTGGCCATAGTCCGGGCTTTCCATCGTATTTTTTAGGCGGCCTATTTCTTGCTTAAGCCCACGAATAGAGCTCATAATCTGTTCTTTAGTTTTTCCTTTGAGATATTCTTCATAGTATCCTTCAGGGCTAATCATCATAGTAGACCACCTCCTTTACTCGTTCCCTGTTTTTATTTCGTTGCCATCAGGCAGAATGAAAGTCTGTTCAAACTTAACATCCGTCACGTCTGCTATGGCCTTAAGCTCTTCTAAGGTTATCGTTTCACGCTTCAGCTTCTTCCCGAAGTTCTGTGGCGACTGGCCTAAGCGTCTAGCCAATTCGGAGACACTAATATTCATTTGTTCACATAGCTGTCGTATCATGTCCGAGGTTTTCATAATAGTCCCTCCATGCCTTATTAGAAACATTATAAACCATTTGGTTTCAAACAACAATTAAATGTTTACAAACAAAAACCCACAACTCAATAAAAGAGATGCGGGCGATCTGGTATTACTGATTACTCGTCGATTTGGATTTCAATCCCAGATTTAAACTCGACTATAAAATGGTCATCATGGACCGTGATTTTGTCAATGAGTGTTCTGACATACTCCTCATCGTATTCGGTAAGCTCGCGAGACAGACCGTCGAGGAAAGTCATCATTTCATCTATTCGTGCCCTAAGGTCCTGATGGGATGCCTCCTCAGCCTGGAGGGCTTGCTTTTCATTACGCAGTCTTCTAACCTCCATACCAAGATCATCACCAGAGTTCTTTTTATCGGCTGTTGCTAAAAGCTCGTGCTGGAGCTTTTTTATCTTCTCATCAAGCGCTGCCCTGCGATCCGTTACATCCTCTGCCAGGCTGCTTTCGATGTTTTCTCGTAAAAGCGGTAGGATGTTTTCTTTTCCCTGGAAGGCTTCGTTTATCGCCTTTACCACCACTTCGTGAAGTCGTTCCTCCCGAACGGTTCTTGCCTGGCAGTCAGGACCATCTTTTTCAACTCTGCTGGCGCAGCGCCAAACCGTGGATTTGCAACCACGATTGTTCCACTTGATTCTGCGAAATATGTCCCCACAATGAGCGCAGAATACCATACCTGATAATGCATACCGGCCGCTATAGACTCGTTTATGATGCGTAGTGCCTTTAGTGAGGTTTGCGCGTCTTGTAATTTCCTCCTGGACCTTTAAGAAGATGTCTTTGGGAATAATCCCTTCATGGCTGTTTTCTACATAGTACTTCGGAACCTGGCCCGTATTGGCTTCTCGCTTCTTTTCTAGAATATCAACCGTGTACGTCTTTTGGCAAAGTAACTACTTATTGCTAAAATGCACCGCTCAAATCAAATCGTTAAAAGATGCACACCTTTATCGTTTGGATTGCAAATTTTAGCAACAAGATAAACGACAATATCACTAAATACGACACGCAGAAGAAGTCGACTCAATATCAGTCTCTAACATACCTTTGACATCAACTATACCAATTTATAGGTTGCTTACGAATGTGACTATGTTGGTTCTTTCATTTCCGAGTGCGTGGTCTGTAATGTCAATCGCGGGTTGAAAAATACTCAGGTTACCTTCAAAATGATTAAACTCATTTATCAGCGTCTTCTTTGAGGTCAGCCTTATTCGATTTTTGATCTGTAGGATGTCATTCTCATCGGGATACGCTGCGCTTATTATCTGTCCTAACTGTTTGTACTTGGTAGTATCGATGCTGAATTTTTCGACCAACTTCTTTTCGACCAGTAATCGTAGAAACAAATAGGTGAACGAATGTCGGAGCGTTTTATCGAGTAGCGGATATTGTGTATTGTCAAGGATGTTGACCCCATCGACATTCTTTGCCAAAATGTCAGAAACAGAAACCTCGTAAGAATCTGGAATTATGTTGTCTTTGTTCCCGAACAATTCTATGTATGCTTTTGCGATGTCAACTTTATCACTCTTATAGCCGTGCATCACTTGCGTAAGGAGGGCGGTTAGATTTACATTGTTAATGATATTCGCATACCCACGCATAAAGGGAATCATCGAAATCAAGAATAGGTTGACATCCTTTATATGGTCGAAGATTGCCCCACGGAATGCCGCAAGTAATTTTTCAAGGCTAATCAGCATATCTTGTTCCTTATTATTAAGCCGGATAAATCCATTTTCCTCACCGTCAGTATTATTCAACAGATACAGCTTATAGCACCGCTTATACTGTCCATCGAGTAATCGAAGTAAATCTGTGTTGTGAGTAAGGATAATTCGCTTTTTACGGTGAAGCATTTTAACGATGGCATAAACCACTTTGTTTTTGTAAATCGAGTCAAAACTCGATATTGGGTCATCAATGATTACAATAGGGCACGATGAGTTCTTCGCTTTGAGAAATTCAAATGTCAGTGATAAGAAGTTCTGCTCTCCCGTACTTAACGGCAACTCATCTCTCACTTTTCCCAAAAATTCACTATTTGAAAGGGTTATTCGTAAGTTCTTTTTATCATCACGCTCCAGCGTGAGCGTCTTGCTCATGCTGTTACTGATAATTTCCTCAATATAGAGCATATCTTCTTCGGTGATTTCAGGCTTTTCCTCAAGTAGTTTTTGATATTCCACTAATTTTTCAGGCAGGTCACTTCCCTGAAAAACCGTAGCGAGTTCATTCATAACCTGACGCTCAAACATCTTTTTGATTGTGGCAATATCAGCGACTAAAGTATCAAGCTTGCTCTTGTTACCGGCACTGATGGCTTCCAATAATATAGTTTTTATATTGAATGGGTCGTTCTCAGGCACTAAAGCTATGATTTTCTGAATGAGTGTTTGAACATCTTTATCCAGAGCCTCAATAACTTTTGTACGATTATCTGTTTTCGACAAAAGCAATGCTTCCCAATCAATTTCCTCGGAGTCACAGACTATGCACTGGCTTTTGTGGAAACGGTCAAGAATACGAATAGCTTCGGTGTTTTCTTCAACTTCGTGAATTTGCGGATTTACAACCACTGCTTTCATTGCCAATTTTTCAATCTGCTGTATTATCGAATCTTTGGCAGCATAGTCGGATTTGAAAAATGTCAGCATGGCTTGTTGTTCATCACTAACATCCTGATATATTAATGGAATCGCTGCAAATTTCATAATGATTACATCCGTTTCGAACTTTGCACCTTTGGACTTGGAGTTAACGATATCCTTGACGATTTCAGCTATATCTACATCTGTAAGCAGCGTTAACAGTGGGCTGCTCATCGCTGAAATGCTGTGATTAGTTTTTAACTTCGAAACAATTTCGCCAACAATTGACACTCTGGCATCTGCAAGTAGCTTTTGTAGTTCAAATTCTCGTTTGATGTTATCACCGAGGAAAAAGTCCTTCGTCTCACCTACGATGATATTCCTGTTATTCTGGTCGTTGATAACGTGAAATACCGACGAACCAGAGGTGTAGGTAATGTCATCAAATTCAAATTTGACTTTTGTACCTTTTGCCCCGGACAGTGCTTTGATGAGACTGGTTTTTCCAGTTCCATTGGGTCCATAAATGGCAACGATTTCCTCCCCGCAAGTTGGAAATGCTATCTCGTTGTTTTTAGCAAGTGGTCTGAAATCTCTCGTAAAAATCTCACCGTTTTCGATTGAGTTGAATTTCAGCATACGGACTGTTCCTCCTGTTCGTGTTAATTGTTTCTTCCATCTAAAGCCCTAAACACAGCTTCCTATAAGGTGCATCAAAACATATTGAATACGGTGATGGTGTAAAAAACGGCGTCGAATTCGGCTGCGGATGTTATAAGCAATGCGTGGCTATCTTTATAAACTTCTTGTTATCCCATTTGAAGAGGACTTTTCTCGTCCTGACATCTTCAATGGTCACCCAGTCGTTGATTGGTATGATGCGCTCCGAAATGTACCAGCCTTTATAAGTTTCTTGCGCTCTGGCGGTTTCAATTATCGCTCGCTTTGTCTCAGGTTTTATTCCTGTTTCTGCACTCCATTTATCCCACAACTTGAATTGGTTATTCCAACGGATGTAAATGCGGTAGAATGTCTTATTCAGTTCATCCGGCATAATATCTTGAAACAGCAAGCCATGATTGTCGAGTGTTGGTACATCTGTCATCCAAACAACATGAGGTCTGACAGACTCCGATACGGTGAGATTGCTCTCCGTCTTCGTTATCCACTTACTCGTCAGAATTCTGTTCAGGTGAAATAGACTTGTGAAGTGAAACAACACCTCTGGGTGAGTAGCGGGTGATTTTTCCACTGCACTTTTAACAAATTCGGGTTTTATAGCCACAGCGCGCCGCCTTTCTCACTTTCGGTAATTGGTTAATCAAATGTATACTCAGAATTTCTATGGCTTGCTCTCAATTCAGTACAATTTCGGCTCTGCTACCACCTGTGCGGTCTTTGGTCACAACGATTTTGCGACCAATTTTTTCGTCAAGCCCAGTAACGTGTGATATTATCCCAACAAGGCGATTGGTCTGCGATATGGTCATCAACGCCTGTATTGCTTGTGACAGTTTCATATCATCTAATGAATCGAAGCCCTCATCAACGAACATCGAATCAAGACGTATGCCACCGGCATTGTTCTGTATTTCATCGGAAAGGCCAAGTGCAAGCGACAGAGAGGCGATGAACGACTCACCACCGGAGAGTGTTTTTGCATCGCGCTCCGTACCATTGTAGTGGTCGATAACATTCAAGTCTAAGCCACTTTGTCCCTGCTTTCCGCTTACATCCCGGCGCTTTAACTCGAACTGGCTGTTTGACATCTGCAGCAATCGGATATTCGCGCGTGCGATTATCCGATCGAAGTATGCAGCTTGGATATAGGTTTCCAGTTTTATTTTTTCCTTGCCGCTAATATCTCCGTTTGCTGTATCAGAGATTTCCTTCAACCACTTATAACGGGCTTCGAGATCCATGATTGTTTTTGCCGTTTTGCTAATGGAGTTCAACGCAGTCTGGTTGGCGGACTTGCGGGTGCTAACAACACGGTTGCTTTCGCCCAATCCACGCTGCGTGTTTTCGATAGCGACTTTGTCTTGTTTTAGTGCATCCAAATCCAAAGGCTCTGAATCACCAAGCTGTGCTTGCAATGTCTGAATCTCCATTGCCGTGCCGTCCGCTTTCTTTTTCGCCGTATCATATGCGGTCTGGGCGGTTTGGAGGACATCTTCATAACCTTTCTTTTTAATGTTGAGAGCGGAGATTTCCGCTTTTGCTTCTGCCTCATTCTTGAATTTGAGTTCCGCTGCCTGCTTATCTCTTGTTTTGTTGTCGGCGTCAATCTGAGTAGTCAGTGCAGCGACTTGTTCTTTTGACTTACCAAGAGCCTCGCCGATCTTAATAAGGCTACTCTCAGCAGTAGGTATCGCTTCGTCAAGTTCCTTTTTACGAGTTATTCTTTTCTCTTGCTCGGCGAGTTGCTCACTGACTTCCGCAAGTCCTGTTTTGACCTCAGTTAACGCACTCTCCAAAACCGACGGGATATTATCGAACAAGGTGTCTCCCAATAGCGTAGTTGCAGCGGCTGTGATTTCATCTCGCTTAGTACCGCTTTGCCAGTTCAAGTTACTTGCCAGGCCACTGGCAGTAGTCATTTCTGATTCTGCGACCTCGGCGGCTTTCTTTGCCTTATCAAGTTCTGCTTTTGTAGGCGCCATAACAGATAAAACCGCAAGAGCAGGATGCTCGGTAGAACCGCAGACCGGGCAGGGTTGTCCATCTTTCAATTCTACCGCCAATATCCCCGCTTGCTCGTCGAGGTACGCCTTGTTCAGAGTTTCATATCCATCCCGCTTAGTCTTTGCAATTGTAGACTTTTCGGCGTAATCGTCTTGTGCCGCTTTGAGTTCAGAAAGCAGTCTGCTATAACCTTCGAGCAAAACGGTTAACGCACCAAGGCTGCTCTGCCTTGTGGTTAACTTTTCTTGTTGGCTACGCAATGTTTCAGCTATGACTTCGGCATCCGCTAAAGACTTGAGTTCCGCTTTTGCGTTCTCAAGCGCAGATGTGTCGGAAGTTTGCTGCTTTTGCAAGTCTTCGGCATTTTGTTTTTCAATAGATAACTTTTCCTCGTTTAACTTTATCGAATCGATAAGATTTTGCAGTTCCTGATATTTAGTCAACGACCGTTCTATTTCAGAAATTTGCGCTTTTACAGCCTCGTATTCGGGCTGCTTAGCTTTTTCCTCATTTAAAACGGATTCGGCTTCATTCTGAACCGCCATTTCAGAGGGGAGACGTTCTTCCGCAGCTTTTAAAGTGTCACGCGCTTTCTTATCCTGCTCGGCTTGTCCGACCTTCTGGTTTATTTCAGCCAGTTTGACGCCGACTTCCTCCAACAATTTCTCGTTTGCGGAGAATGCGTCATCGTCGGCAGAAATAATCTGTGTAAGCCATTCGATGACATCACCTGCCAATACGAGCCCCGACTTGGCATCGGAGAGTTTTTGCATGTTTTCTTCGTCGTTCGCATCTACTTGGACGTTACCAAGGCTATAGTCGTAACCGCGCCGTTGCTCTTTGATTTCTGTAACGAGTCCGTTTGCATCATTCTTAACCATGTCTTGAAATGTTTTGTAGGCATCCGTATAAAAAATCTTACGGAATATCTCGATTCGATCTTCGGTGCTGGCGTGAAGGACTTTCAGAAATTCGCCCTGTGCTATCATCGCAATCTGGACAAACTGCTCACGGTTAATGCCGAGTATTTCCTCGACCTTGGCGTTGACCTCTCTAAGTTTCGTCACAATGCGGTCGTCTGGTAGGTGCAGTTCGGCATCAGCCTTTTCTTCTGTTGTACCTTCACCACGTTGCTTTGCCCGCACATAAGCCGGATTGCGTTTAATAAGATAGGCCTTATCATGGTATTGGAATAAAAGCTCAACATAGGTTTCTGCATTCTCTTGTGCGTACTTGCTACGCAGCATTTCTGCTTTCCTGTTGTCACCGCTTGTTTCCCCGTAGAGTGCGAAGGTGATGGCATCGAATATAGTTGTTTTTCCAGCTCCAGTATCACCGGTGATGAGGAATAGGCCCTCATTACCGAGTGTTTCAAAATCGACGGTTTGTTTGTCGGCATAACAGCCAAAGGCAGACATTGTAAGTTTGAGAGGTCTCATGCGTTCACCACCTCCTCCCAGATTTCGTTGAACAGGTTTGTAACGTATTTTGATTGGTCTTCACTCATCGGCTGCCCGTTTTGCATTTCAAACAGTTCTCCGAATAACTGAGATGGCGTTTTCTTTTCTGTTGATGCTACCGTTTCGAGAGAACTTGCTGTCTGTGTGCGTCTGTTATCGTACTCCAAGCGCATCAGATTAGGATAGACGTTTCGCAGCTTTGATATCGCATCTGGTTCATCCTGCTCATCCGTCAACACGATGTGAATGTAGTCCTCAGTATTCGTGCCACGATAACTGTTGCGGTTCATAATTTCGTTGTATGTACCGCGAACTTCACGCATATCACGAAGTGGTGCAAGTGGCAATTCAGAAATTGTTATCTCACCCTTGCCACCCATATCAACGACTGTCACAGATTTTGTATGGCTTGCTTCCGAAAACGAATACTTGAGCGGGGTACCGCTGTATCGAAGGGTTTCTCGACAAATTTGCTGTGGCCGGTGAATATGCCCTAAAGCAACATAATCAAACCCATCAAAAACCGATCCGTCCACATTCTCCGAACCGCCGACAGAGATTTCCTCGGATTCGCTTGTGATTGCCCCAGTAACAAACTGGTGGGCTATCAGCACATTCCTTGTAGAAGCATCAAGATTCGCATTACTCAACGCTGCGGATATAGCGTCAGAGTATGTAACCACATCCTTATCCGGAAAGTGCCTGCGGACAAGGGACGGTTTTAGGTATGGTAGCATCCAGATGTTAATGTCACCGTACCCATCAGAAAGAGTTACAGGCGCTATTTTCCCATTATACGACTGTACGATATGAACGCTACTGTTTTTCAGCAGTTCCGCACCGAACGCCACGCGCTCCGCATTGTCGTGGTTGCCGGAAATGATAAATACCGTAATCCCCAGTTCGTTGAGCCACACAAGAAATCTGTCCAGTAACTGGACGGCCTCCACGATGGGCATGGATTTATCGTAGACATCGCCCGCTATGAGGACGGCGTCCGGTTTATGCTCTTTGGCAAATACAACGATTTTCTGCAGAATATCCCACTGGTCTTCAAGCATGGATAACTCGTTGACACGCTTACCGAGATGCAGATCGGATAAGTGGAAAAATTTCATATGGCAGTTCCCTCCTCAGAAGTTTTTACTCTATCGATAACTGTTCGTGCAAAGCTTGTTTTGCGAGATAAGTAAAACTCGACTGTGGTCGTATTTCGTCGTGAGAAATAAGAATATACTTCCACGGTTTACCGCCGTTTTCGGCGTTGAATTCACTGGCGGCACGGCAGTATTCTTCAGCGGCTTCCTGCTTTTCAAGCACGTCCGCATCTCGCATTTTATTGCTCGCTTTCGGCTCACACATATAAATTATTTCGGCGGTCTCAACGATGAAATCTGGCTCATAGCGGTTCGCACCGCCTTGTCCCCAGTAAATGTTAAACTGACGCGGTGCGGGACGAAGCCACCTTAGAACGGCTTTGTCGTTCTCTAACACAACGGCAAAAGTTCTCTCCGTGTCGCTGTCAAACTTATACAGCGTATGTCCGGCCTTCCTGAATCCGCTGAAGATCTTGGACTTCACATCCGATGCCGCCATCGGAGCCCGTAAGTCATATATCTCATCTGACTTGAACTTGCCGCCAAAACTCGATTCAATCCGCGTAAACGGGCGCATATTCGCTGCCCTATAACTGACTTCCTCTTTATAAAAATGTTCATTCATCTGCGCGTAGATGATTTCAGCGATGGTACGCTGGCGATCCCGCATGACTTTCTCTGTTTCCTCATCATTCAAGTACGACAAAAAGTGCCGCTTGGCATCTTCGATAAGCGAATAGATGAGGTCGGAGCAAATTGCATAGTCGACGTTATCGTGGACAATGATATGTCTGACAATTTCATTTTCCACCGTATCAATCTTTGCAAAGGCAACCGTACCTGTTTCCAACGTAAAGGTTTCGCCGCCCTCCATGAGTTCCGTCCCGAGAAGTGTATCGTCGGACGGATGCCAACGCATACGGCTTGTATCTAGCGTGAAGTCATAAAACCCACGCTTAACCTCGGTATGGGGCTGAACAACCGACTGCGGTATCGGAATGACGTTTTCTGTGAGGGCTTGGGCGCAAGTTTCTATCGCCTCCGCGACAACTGCTGTCAAGTCCTCTTCTTTAAGTCCGAGTTCGGGGAGTTGCTGTATGGTTTGCGAAACGATACTGCTATGCACCCACTTGCGCGTTTGTTCGTCATTGATGGCATTGATATTTCGAACCTGTCTGTTGACCTCGACCACTGTTTTGGCGGCTATACCTTGGACAATGCTTGCGATATGCATCGTCTGATCGGGGGTTTTTTCGGCTTTGTATTCATCCGTCGCCGTTTCACGCAGGGTAAAAGCCAACTGCTGGGTGAAACTTTCGCCAGAGGTCAATGTGTCATAGACTGTCGGTAGCGGCACCGTTTCGCGCCCGTCGTCGCTTTCGGGAAGTTCTTGTTCCTCAATGTAGTAAACCTTGCGGACGAGTGAATTCGGGTCTTTGGCAAGGTCTACAATCGCCTGATAACGGTCGTGACTGACGATAGAGAGCCTGTCAACCTCGTCTACGCCCGTCCTCTGACCGTAGGGCAAACGCAAGCCACGTCCAATGGTCTGTTCTGTAAGTGTTTCAGATGCCGAAGCACGGAGAGGAACAATGGTATATAGGTTCGTCACGTCCCATCCCTCTTTGAGCATATTGACGTGGATGACAATTTCAATTACGTTGGTAGTCAACTCAAGCGATAGCAGTAGCTCGATGTTCTCGTCCTTTTCCGAACCACGCTGTGCCGAGTTGATTTCCAATACCTTATCTTTGTAATACCCATGAAAGAAAGCATCAGAAGAAAGATACTCGCGTATCTCCCGAGAGTGATTAGTGTCCTTTGCAACTACAAGCACAAATGGCTTGACGATAGGCTTACCATGGGTTCGGGCGTACACATCCAGTCTGCTTTTCGTTTCTTCGTGCAGACGGATGCCATCGTTGAGTTTCTCGCGGTCAAGCTGTTGGGGGGTATATTCTTCATGGCGAAAATCCCGGCGGGTAAATACGGCGGGGACTTTGACGTAAAGCCCATCGTTCAGCGCATGAGCAAGAGAGTATTCATACACCACGTTATTGAAATCAATTTTCCGTGCGCCTTTTTGAATTTGTGGTGTTGCGGTGAGTTCCACGCCAAGGACAGGGTGGAGCTCGTTAATGGTGTCAAACCCTCTATCAGCGTGGTAGTGGTGGCTTTCGTCCATAAAAATGCAGAGGTCGGGCAAGGATTGTAGGTACGAGAAATAGGACTGCCCAAGTACCTCCTGCAAGCGGCGCATACGTCCGCTTTCTGAGTTCAGTTTGCTGATATTAAAGACATTGATGGTAACGCCACCTTCAAATAACGACATCTGACGGAATTCTTCGTAATTGTCGCCATCGATAATGCGTGGCGCGTTGACAAACTTATCTAAACCTCGAAACACGTACTTTTCGCTGTTCTGGTTCCCGAGGTCGTTTTTCAGCTTTTTATAAATCGTGAGGTTTGGAGCCATCACGAAGAAATTATTGACACCTTTCTCGTAGTGCAAATAGGCAATCATTGCACCCATCAACCGAGTTTTGCCTATGCCCGTGGCAAGGGCGAAGCATACCGACGGAAAATCCCGTTCAAAACTGGTGAGTGTAGGGAACAGTTCACGGATTTTTATAAGTTCCTCATCCAAGTTTGGTGTTTTAGAGAGGGAGAGTATATCCACAATCCGCGCGAACCGCTCCAAGCTCTCCTTCTGAGGGGGACGGAGGGCAAGGCGGTTGTCAATGTATTTTGAGTTGTAGGAGTATGATTTCGCCGAGTAAGGTTCTCTAAGCATCTTCTCCGTCCCCCCATTCGTCTTCATCCAGTTCAGGCGGATTGACAATATTCAAGTTGTAATTGTCCGCACCGTACTCGCACTTATCCAGAACCGACTGCGGAATTTTGCGGACATTTATGTTCTCGTAGCGTTTGCCAAGTCCAATATCAAACGCTGGGGCACAGATAAGCAGACGTTCATACTCCGGTAGGTCGCGCGAGATATCGTCAAGCTGGGCCGCTGTTATATATTCGGTAGTGACGAAGATGTAGCTGCCCACTTGACTTTTGCCCTGTTTCCAGAACACCTCGGCGTCGGGAGCGTAATCGTAGCCATTGAGTTTGGCTATTGCAGCGACGAGCATTTGCGCATTATATTTATCATTAATAATAGGTTGACCGTGCGCGTCTTTGACGATGAGCGTCGGAGCCAGTTCATAGAACTTGAAACCACCGCCGCCCTGCCAGTCTATGGTTTTAGAAATTCCACCCTCTTCGCCGTCCACGACTTTTTGCAGACGGGGCAAGCAGTGGGTGTAACAATGCTCGCCCAGTTCAATACCAATGTATCGCCGTCCCATTTTATGGGCAACGGCTGCAGTCGTACCGGAGCCGAGGAAGGAGTCGAGAACGAGGTCTCCGGGGCTACTGCCAAGCGTTAGAACACGTTGGATTAGACGTTCGGGTTTCGGCGTAGCAAATACGTGAGTTGCCCCAAATAGCTTAATAATCTCACGCTTTGCTTCTTGATTATGACCGACTTCTGTACTTGTCCACCAAGTATCGCCTTTGCGCCCGTCCATAACTTCAGAAAGGAAGCGCTTCTTCCGTGGGAATGCATTCCCGTCGTTACCAAACCAAATGCGGTTGTCTGCAATCATCTGTATCATGTTTTCTTGAGAGTACACCCAGTGTTTACCTTGCTGCACATTAAAGACCTTACCTGTTGTGGGTGAAACAACGTCATAATAGCCATTGGCACGTTCTTCATTCGCCACCAAGTCCCCGGATTGCCATGGTCCCCGTGGATCATTATCGGGGTTTTTGTATCGGTTGTTCATCTCATCTGTGCGTGGTAATAGGTTGAAACTAATCAACTCTTTGTTTTTCGCATATACGAGAACAAAATCATGATTTGATGATAAATATTTAGCATCGTTTTTAAGACTGTGAATTTTTTGCCATAGTACGGTACTTACGAAATTTTGACGCCCAAACACCTCATCACACAGCACTTTGAGATAATGCCCCTCGTCATCGTCTATACTAATCCAAATACTCCCGTCATCACTCATCAAATTGCGGAGGATACGCAGACGTGGCACCATAAGCGATAGCCATGTCGAATGTTCGAGGTTGTCATCATAATGCTCAAAAGCACTGCCCGTGTTATACGGTGGGTCGATATAGATGCATTTCACACGCCCAGCGAATTCCTGTTCCAATGCTTTCAGTGCGAGCAGGTTATCGCCGTGAATCAGCATATTATCAGCGGCGGGGTCGCCGTAATCCTTTGAGGCATCGTGAAGTAGTATGCGTGGTTCGACAACGGGCTCATCACCCTTGCCAATCCAAGTAAGTTCAAGTTTTTGCATATGTAAAATCCTCCTATACTATTTCGAATGAGAATGTCATTATCGTTTCGGTTTCGATTTCGCCGTTTAAGCGGGTACGGATATCTTCCTGCAAAGCCTCGTTCTCAAGAGTAATCCTGTCTTCTTCGAGGCTTATTTCCCGCTCCATTTTCTTACGCTTATCTTCTAAGGCGGTAATCGCCGATCGTTTCTCCAACATTTCATCAAGAGAGCAGATATCCTTTGAGGTTCGAAAATCCTTACGTTTTTCGGCTATTTCCTTTTTAAGGGCTTTCAGCTGCTTTTGCAACCCTTCTTTTAAATCTTCGCTAAAAGCGTCCAGTTTTTCAACCTGCTCCAAGAAATACATCTTATTGCGTTCGGCGATATCATCCTTTTGCCGTTGAATACCTTCCTGTCGCCGCCTGATAAGAGTTTCCGTTTCGGGCGAACACTCGCCGACGATATCGGCCGGTAGCTCCATAATACGGTCAATTATATTGCCTGCATCATCGCCATCAATGAGTGTACCATCGTTGGTGACGACAGATACAATCAGATGCTCCTCGTTGTCTATACCCCTGTGCGTTAGCTTATCGATTGAGATAACGCCGCTTTTAAGGGTGGGATGGCTGTCCAAAAAGCTGATATGGTCTTTCTGTGGCAAGTCTGAATGATTAAACCGTATGGCAACGGGAGGAGCATTTGTATTCATTGCCTCAGCAATCCACTTGGTGCAAAGTTCACCATCCCGGCGCAAAAACTCATCATGTAATGCTTCTGCATCTTTCCAACGGAGGTTATATGTCTTACGCTCGCCATTTTCTATGTAAGCAAAGCGCCATTGGTCGAGAGGCTCAACCCGTTCCGCTCCCCACATAGTAAAGAAGTTACAAAGCCACCGGGAAAATTTGTCGAGTTCGGCTTTTGTCCCCTCGTGACAGTCTTTCAGATGTTTGAAAACATCCTCATCGAAATTTTCCAATATAGACTGCCGTGCCTTGGTAATGTTTTCACTTATCTGTTCGGATAGCTCCTCCTGCAGAGCATCAAACGCCGCCCTGATTGCATCCGATTCACGACAAGATTGGTAAATATCAAGGATACGCTTTTCAAAATCCACGCCATCCTCAATGGCTCCAAGCACTTCATCCGACGAGCCGAACACGCCATCAAACAGCCTAAACTTCTGAGATAGCAATTCAAAAACCCTCACATCGGCGGCGTTGGCGCGATTTAAAAAATTAATAACTATAACATCATTCTTTTGCCCATAACGGTGGCAACGGCCAATACGTTGCTCTATGCGCTGGGGGTTCCACGGCAAGTCATAGTTGACTACAATGTTGCAAAATTGCAGGTTAATTCCTTCGGCAGCAGCTTCTGTCCCGATAAGAATGGAGGCGCGGTCACGGAACTCCTCAACAATCGCCGACTTTTTATCCGCTGCTGTTGAGCCTGAAATTCTACCGTCGTCTTTGTGCCGCTCGCGCCATTCCTTATAAACGCGAGTAGATACCGGGTCGTTGTTCGATCCGTCCAGAAAAACAATCTGTCCATCATAACCATTTTGGGAAAGCAGATTCATAAGGTACTGCTGCGTCCGCTTTGATTCAGTAAATATTACCGCTTTTCTTGCACCACCAAGCCGTTCATTCATTTCAAATCCGCGATCAAGGGCAGTCAGAAGGTTGTCACCTTTGGCGTTGGTTGTGATTCTTTCGGCAAGAGCGGCATATTTCTTCAGTTCTTCGATTTCGGCTCGTATACCCTCATAGTCTGCCGCTATTTCATCCACCGCGCCGTTATCATCGCCGTTTGATTCCTCGTCTATTAGCTCCTCAATGCCATCGTAATCATCAAGGTCTGTCAGCTTCATCTGGGCTTGATAATCACTTAATTTTAAATTCAGGCGGTCAATAATGGTGGACAGTGTGCCGTGAATCGCCATTGAGGATGATGCAAGCAGTTTTCGCGCCACTAACATCAGGAGTTGGCGTTGTCCCTGCGGGAAAGCGTGAAGTCGTTCCCGCTGTAAATAATCAGACACGTCCGAGTACAGTTGCTCCTCGTCGTGGCTTGGTGTATATTCCTGTAAAATAGCCGTTCGGTTGGTATACGGCACATACTCTGCCACTTGTCGGCGCAGGGTTCTCTTGCAAAAATTCTGTAAGCGGACTTTCAAGTTCCTGTTTCGGCTCTCAATATTAGTCACGTTGACATATACTTCACGGAACACATCGGGATCGCCGAAAACCTGCTCGTCAATAATGCTGACAAGCCCGTAGAGTTCCATCAGGTTGTTTTGTAGTGGGGTCGCTGTGAGAAGCAGTTTTTTTCGCCCACGGAGAGCAGTTTTGAGATTATTACCCATTACATTGTTTCTTTTATAGACGTTGCGAAGTTTGTGCGCCTCGTCCATAATCACCAAATCCCAGTCAATTGACAAAATATCACACATCTTTGCAGATGCGAAGTTATATGAGCAAATCACCACTGCATCTTGTGCAAGAAAAGGGTTACAGGACGGGTTTTCTTTTTTCGCCTTGTTATAATTCTTTGATTCCAGTATTTCAGAACGGATAAAAAATTTCTCCTCCAGTTCGGTTCTCCATTGTGTGCGGAGGGTGGCCGTGACAATCAAGAGAATTTTTCGTTTGCGCTCCGACCAGCACTGGGCAAGCACAAGTCCTGCCTCTATTGTTTTACCGAGTCCGACTTCATCCGCAAGTAACGCTCCATTTGACAATGGCGACTGCAGAGCAAATAAAGCCGCATCCACCTGATGCGGGTTCAGGTCTACTTTAACTCCAGACATAGCAGAAGCAAGCCCGTCAATTGAGTGCTGCGGGCGTTTCAGCATAAGCTGCTCTGCAAAAAACTTGATTTGATGTACTGTATACGGCATGGCAAGTAGCTCCTTTATTTGTCTTCGGTCATCTCCATAATATCGGAGATGTCACAATCTAACGCTCGACATATTTTTTCAAGAATTTCAGTATTTACATTTTCATTTTTCCCTAATTTTGTAACCGATGCTGAACTGATGCCTGCCAAGGACGGCAGGTCTTTCTTTTTAAGGTCACGGTCAATTAGGAGTTTCCATAGCCTTTTATAACTTATAGCCATTTAATTACCTCGCCTTCAGGTTTCATAGAGTGTAAAAGTCTAATTATATATTATAACTCATTCAACAAATTATTGCAAGAGTAATTACTGAGAAGTCATCAATTAAAGTTGATAACGCTCGAATTGTATTTTGAGTTACCCAGTTGTACAAACAAAAGCAAAAACGACTTGACATTTTTTCAGCACACGATATAATACGCATATCAGCTAATTTGCTGATATGCTGTGCGGCAATAATGTCGTAAGCGGAAAGGAGAACGGCTATGGCAGGAGAATTTGGCGCATATATCGACAACAAGAGAAAAGGTCGTGGTATCGGTGGCGAAGACATCAAACTGAAGGACATTGCCGAGGCTATGGGCATGACGGCATCATACCTCTCGGATATCGTCAAAGGCAGGAGAAACCCGCCAGAGATGCAGACTCTCGAGAAAATTGCAGTTGTATTACAACTTACGTCCGATGAAAAAGAGGAGATGTTTGACCTCGCAGGGCGGGAAAGGGATACCGCAGCTCCTGATTTGCCCGAATATTTGATGTCCACCCAATTGCCCAACGTCCGAAAGGCTCTGCGCCGTGCAACTGAGAAAAATCTTGGCGACGACTTTTGGAAAAAGGTGCTTGACGATATCAGTAAGGAAGATAAACAGCCATAAGTTTTGGAGGGATTATATGTCTGTACTACTTTCGTCAAACGCTCCACACATCTGTCGGGATGAATTTGATAAAGAAGCTTTGGAATTTCTGGAGAAGTATTATCCGGAGGCTTTAGAACGCCCCGTGGCAGTGCCGATCCTGTATGTTGCCCGCCACCGCATGGGCCTGCGTGTTGTTGAGAAACGGTTAACCGAAGATTTTAGTGTTCTCGGTCAAATGTGTTTTACCAGCGGACTGACCGAGATTTACGACAAGGAAGATGGTTCGTACAAAATGGTAAAAGCACGGTTCGGCACGATGATTATCGACCCTGATACCATAGCTAAACGTAATGAGGGATGTAAGAACAACACAATCGCTCACGAGGCTTTCCATTGGCACAAACATCGAGACTATCATATTGCCATTTCTTTATTCGACCCTAAAAATGCGGTAAGGATTCGTAGTGCGTTTGGAGAATATGATGAATCCAATAGAGCGACCTGGTCTGACGAGGACTGGATGGAGTGGCAGGCAAGAGGTATAGCTCCGCGCATCCTTATGCCGCCTGAGCAGTTTGATGAAATGGCAACTCGTTATATTGAGGAACATTCGAACGAAGCCGGTTTACGCGGGAGTTGGTATCTGAATTGTGCGGTCGTTAAAAGTTTAGCGGACTTCTTTCAGGTGTCTAAGCAGTCCGCAGAAATTCGTCTCAACGAGCGAGGCTATTATTTGCGTGAATAGCTATATAGGATGCGGTATTTTTTTAATCTAAAACTTCGCTAATTAGCTTATAGGCTATTCTGCGTGAAAGGAGAGTAATATGCAAGAGACAATCTGAACTTCCAATCTAATTAACTCTCAGGGATTCGAATAGTGTTTTTGATGCTCTGAAAACGTCTGTTTTTCAACGGGAAAAGCAGATTTTTATTGATTTTCCCAGTGAAATATGGTATTATTATAGAGAGTTAATTAACTCTCTATAGGAGGCCAACATGTACACTGATGTGAGAGTAAAAATACCTGATGAAAAAGGAAAAGTAACTAGGAAGAAAATCAGAGGAACCACCTACATTTATTATCAAACAGATCGCATTTATGACCCGGAAAAAAAGTATAGCATTCCTAAAAGTACACCTATCGGAAAGCTCTGTGAAGATGATCAGACGATGATGATTCCGAACGAGAAATACTTGATTTTTTATCCGGAAGCAAAGCTTCCTGAAGAAAAGAAATCCTCCCGCAGAAGTGCTTGCTTAAGAGTTGGTGCATATATGGTTCTGAAAAGAATTGTCGCTGAATATCACTTGGATGTTTTGCTTGGAGATCTAATAGGAAAAGACAGTGGCCTTTTTCTGGATCTTGCGATATATACCATCATTACTGAAAATAATGCTGGTCAATACTATCCGGATTATGCATATAACCATCCGCTATTTACCAGTAAAATGAGGCTTTACAGCGATTCTAAAGTGTCTGATTTCATAGCTTCAATCAAGAAAGATCAAAGCGTTGAATTTCTCAACAGATGGAATGAAAATCGGGATCACAGAGAGAAAATCTACATATCCTATGATTCGACGAACAAAAATTGTCAGGCAGGAGATGTGGATTTTGTTGAATTTGGCCATGCCAAGGATGATCAGAACAAACCGATATTGAATTACTCCATAGCATACGACAAGAACAATAGAGAACCGCTATTTTATGAAATGTATCCCGGAAGCGTAGTAGACGTGTCACAGCTGCAGTACATGCTTGAAAAAACAGAAGGCTATGGCTATCGACACGTTGGATTCATTCTGGATCGAGGGTATTTCAGTAAAGAAAACATCCGATATATGGACAAATGCGGTTATGACTTCGTCATCATGATGAAAGGAATGAAAAAGTACGCCCATAGTCTGGTGATGGAGAATAAAGGAACTTTCGAAGAGAGCCGAAAACACAGTATTCGGGACTATAAAGTAAGCGGAAGCACCGTGAAAGGGAAACTGTTCCCTTCAGATGAGAAAGACAGATATTTTCATATATACTTTAACGAAAGCAAGAGAACAGGCGAACGCGAACAACTGGAAGAAAAAATCGACAGAATGGCCTCATATTTAAAATCCCAGGAAGGGAAGATGGGATATGAATGTCCGAGTGCCTTATGCCACTACTTTGAACCCTTTTATCATGGTCAGGGGGATGAAAGAGTCTTTATGTTCGCAAGAGAGCGTCAAGATGAGATCGATAGGGAAATCAAGCTGTGCGGATATTTCATAATAATCACATCTGAAAAAATGTCAGCAGAAGAAGCGCTTGAGCTGTATAAAAGCAGAGATGGTTCTGAGAAACTCTTCCAAGGAGACAAGTCGTATCTGGGCAACAAAAGCTTCAGGGTACATGGAAGTGAATCGGTCAATAGCAAGATATTCATTGAGTTTGTCGCACTGATCATACGCAACAAGTTTTACACATATCTGAAAGACCAGATGAAGAAAAACAACAAAAGCGAGAATTACATGACGGTTCCAGCAGCTCTTAGGGAACTGGAAAAAATAGAGATGATTCGTCAGAGTGATGGTAATTACCGTTTGGATCATGCCGTGACTGCAACACAAAAGGAAATACTTAAGGCATTTGATCTGACTGAAAGAAACATTCGTGAACAAGCGATAAGCATTAACAGTCAACTAAAAATGATTGAAGGATTGTAATGGGGCAGGCAGATGGGCAGACGAAGCATATCCATTGACGAAAAAATATCTAAGCAAAAAGAAGTGGTTTCCCAGTTGAAAGATAAGTACGATTCAGCGCTTAACGAGTTGAATGTTTTTATGAAAAAGAAACAGGAACTGCAAGGAAAAGAACTCCTAAATGCATTCGTAAACACCAGCAAAAGTCTGGATGAAATTTTGGCATTTATGAGTGAAAACGAGGATGAAAAACCCTAAAATACGTTTTGAGAGTTAATTTTTTCAGGAAGTTAAGGATATTATGATTTTTCAGGAATTGCTTTATTGTATTATTAGTCTTTTGTATAATTACAGAAAGCGATAATATGTTGTAATTTCAATATTTACATGTAAAAATACGACAGATGGTAATTCTGGAGGGCGTCTATGGATACTCTTAAATTTAATTACTTCGGGAATATCAAGCTATATGATAGATGATTTGGATTTTACTTTTTTCCTTATCGCTCTATTTTATTGCCGGGATATACAGTGATCAGTGTATGAATTTAATATCTGTAACAGATTATTTGACCTGGCATATGATCTTTGAATTTGCAAGCATATTGGTGTCCTTTTCAATATTTGCAGTTCCTATGATCCAACCAATAAAAACTGTCAGGCCGGAGACGTTGATTTCGTTTAAATAGGCCACGCCAAAGACGACCAGAACAAACCCGTGCTGAACTACTCCATCGCCTACGACCGAAACAACAGGATACGGTTAACGGCATGTTGGCTTCATCTTTGACAGAGGCTACTTCAGCAAAGAGAACATACGCTATATGGACAAATCCGGTTATGATTTTGTCATCATGATGAAAGGCATGAAAAAGCAGGAGGTCCTTCCATACACGTGATTCAATTCCTCTATTGTGGGAGATCTTCCTAACAATTCATTGATTACATGATAAAATGTATCGACAATTAAATCTTTGGTATCTATAAGTGTCACATCCAGTCCAAATATAACCGCTTTTATCATTTCTTCACCATCCCAAACAGTGTATTGTCGGTTGAGATAAAAACATGAGAGGGACTGGTGTCACAGTCCCTCTCAAGACTTATCTTCGATTTGTAAAAAGATCCAAATAACAGACTCTATTCAAACCATTTACCTTGGATCAGGTCTTTTGCATCACGCGTTAGAGGTATCAAATCCTCCCTATCTAAATAGGCTATGTCAAATTTGCGATTTAAAGCCGCAAAATGCTGAACTCCAAATGCAATTTTTCTAAGATAAGAAAACACTCCAATTGCTCCAGTTGAGAATTCATTAGCCTTCTTGCCATATAAAGCCCTCAAATCTGCCAGATCACCAAATATTTCCTCGACATTATTGCCATATTTCTTGAAGTTCTTAGGTACTTCACCTTTTTTAATTTGTTCTCCAATGTTTTTACCCATCATCGAGGCTGTCATAGCAGCACGGCAAATTCCAACGGCAGTAACCTTACCCTCTCCATAAGCAAGGGATTTAAATACCTGATCCTCTGAAACAAATCCACCAGTTATTGTAATAGCAGGAATCCAGCAGCCCTCCTCTTTCATCTTGTCCACTATTCTGCATATAGCTTCCTCCATAACTACAGGCGGCAACCCCCACTCATTCATCATTTTAGTTGGGCTGTAGCCACTTCCCCCTCCTGCTCCATCGAATGTTATCATATCGACTTCTGCCTTGCTTCCTATCCTGATAACCTTCTCCAAATCTTCGGGATCATAGCCAGCCATTTTAAGATAAATGTTTTTCGCACCCATCTCTCTCAGCTCAGCTATTCTGGGAACAAGGTATTCCTCATCCCATAACGGCAATCTTGAATAGTAATAAAAATTGGGGCAAACTCCTTCTTTATGAGCCTCTTCCATCCCCGGTCCATTAGGATCAGGATATACCAATGATCCTGATGCCTGCTTCTTTAAAGCTTCCTCTCGGTTTCTAAGTCGGATTACAGGCTGTGTCCCCTTTGCACTCTGACCAAATTTCAGCTCTATGGCCTCAGCATTATGTACCTTTATTGCATACTCAGGAACACCGTTCATGTCATCCTCTACGTTGCATTGAAGGATGATCTGACCATAACCCCTATAGTAATTTCTGAATGAATCCAATATTTTGCTTAGCATTGGAAAATTCACTACTTTCCCATTTTCCATAATCAACTCAGGATCCTTATTCTTTGCATCCTCACCGATAACACAACACACTCCAGCCATGGCTGCTCCAGCAAAATAATCTTCCCAGTTCATTTTGATAAGAGCAGGCAAGATGACAGGCATGGTCATTTTAACCTCGTTGTACTTTCCAAATACTCGTTCAAGCTTGACATTGTAGATGTTTGCTTCCTCAAAAGTCGTGTTAGCTCCTATTGCGCCAAAAACGCGTCCGTTGATATTGAAATGTGAAAAATCAATTGGATAGTCTTTTTCTGAGGCTACCTGATTCGCTCCTGTGTTTGTTGGATATACCGCCTTCATTCCTAAAACTGCAGCCAATGCTATTTCACATGTTCCGCTGCATTCCTCAGTACAGAAGGAACACATCCCTGATTGCGGTGAAATGAAGGTGCTGCGATTCCATGTATCATTGAATGCTGATGAGGCCTTTGGTGAATAAGTCATAAAAATCCCCCTCTAATTTATATAAATATCGCATTAAATCATTAACAGCTGATTTTATTGTATCGATTTATCAGTAAAAATGCAATAACTGACATAAGTTATTTATTCTAAAAGCACCAAACCCCACTGATTAAATCAGTGGGGTTTACTGTATCTGGATATGGGTGTTATTGGTGGAGGGTCAGACTTCAAAGTCGAACCCTTCGCCGGATCAGTCGGGAAGCTGTCGCCGTCTACCTGGACAGAACGTGGACGCCCGCTTTCGTCGATATAGTTATAAGTGATCGTGATATGATCGTCATATACAAAAACGGCCTTCACGAAGACGTCAATAATCTTCTTTCTGTATTCCGGATCGTAAACATCACCGTCCTTGAATTGTTCAAGCCAGAAGATCACCTGGTTCTTCGTCACCTTCGGCGTGATTATTTCTTCCTGTGTGATCCGTCCTTCAAGGGTCTTCTTCTCTTTTTCCAATTCGGCCAGGCGCGCCTGTGTGGATTCTGAAAAGATACCGGCTTCGACTGCCCTGACCAGGTTCGCGATCGACTTCTTGACGCCTTCCAATTCCGTTTCCAGAGCATGAAGAAGACTTTTGTCCCGTTCGCGTCCTTGAAGTTCAATCACCTTGTCGGCGATCGCTTCGATCACTTCGTCAATCAGGACGCGGCGGACCGTTTCAATGACGACAAGGTCTTCGATCCAGTCTTTACGAACCGGCTTTTTATTACAGCCTTTCCGGCGCTTGGCTTTCGCACATTTGTAATAATGGTATTTCCGGCCTTTCGTTCTACTGGTCCCGCTTTCCCCGTTCATATTGGTTCCGCATTTGCCACAGAACAGCTTTGTCGAAAGTAAATAATCCACCTTTCCCGCCGCCCTTGCCGGCGCTTTTTTATTTAGGGCCAGCTTTTCCTGAACCCGCATGAAAAGCGCCTTATCAATTATCGAAGGGACGCCGCCTTCGATCATAACATCATTCCATTTATAAACACCGATATATTTTTCATTCCTCAAAATCGTATGAAGGCTATTCGGACCGAATTGTTTCCCGCGTGAAGTCCGAAGGCCACGCCCGTTCAATTCGTTTATAATCTGTGTCACAGTCTGTCCGCTGTCATACCGTTCAAATATTTCCTTCACAATCGCCGCCTGTGGCGGATCAATTAGAAATTCCTTATTCGGTCCGATCTTATAGCCGGCCGCGATATTTCCGCCCGTTACCTGGCATTTCAGCGCGCTTTCCTTCATGCCGCGCTTTATATTCTGGGCCAGATTAGCGGAATAATATTCGGCCATACCTTCCAGCATAGCTTCAAGAATGATCCCTTCCGGACTGTCTGTGATATTTTCCTTCGCTGATATGACCTTCACGCCATTCTTTTTCAGTTTCGCCTTATAAATAGCGCTGTCATACCTATTTCGCGCGAATCGGTCCAGTTTCCAAACGATCACAGCTTCAAATTTTCCGCTTTCACTGTCGGCAATCATGCGGAGAAAATCTGGCCGGTGATCGTTCCTTCCTGTCAGTGCGTGGTCTGCATAAATCCCGACAATAGTTATATTATTATGGTCGGCAAATTCACGACATTCGCGAAGCTGGCCTTCGATAGATTGATCCGTCTGATCGCCGCCAGGCGAATATCTGGCATAAATTACGGCGTTCATAGCGAACCACCGCGCCCGTTCAATATTTTCCCCGCCCCTTCATCAATCATCTTTTCGATTTTTTCCTTTGTGAATGAAATATCCGGCGTTTTCTCCTTTGACCAGTCAACACCTTCTTCTAATATCAGGAATATTCTATGTTCTTGGGCGGAAATCACGTCGTCAATTCTGCCTTCGTCCTCTCTTTCGAATGCTTCCAGTATGTTTATTATCTTCATCAACCGGTCTTTTCTGCCTTTTGTTGTTTTCAATGCCTGGGCTGACTGTATTTCTTTTTCTATGACTTTCGGTAGAAGGTCACAAAATAGGCTGACATTATCGAATTGTTCAAAACCACCTGACAGAGAAATTATATTCCTTGCCGTCCTTTCTACGTCTGAATACCTTTGAAGGAATGTCTGAACGCTTTTCGTATTCCTCATAATATCGACAGATTCAGAATAAATCTGCTTTTCACGGGCGATCCGTTGTTGCGCTACAGGATCAATCTTTACCTTTGCCACTTTGGGATTCGCTTTTATAAAGAATGGTATTAGTCCAGGAATGGCGACAATTAAAAAACCATAACCCACGGCAGACGCGCCTGCTATACAGATCAAAATCCACAAAACGCCCACTATACGCAGGGCATATATAGCGAACTTCTTTGCATTTGCCATATGTATCTCCTTTCCAGACCGCTTCGGCGGTCTTTTTTATTTTCTTTGCTTCTCTTTAAGTTCGTTTGCAAAAACAAGAACCTTCGCCTGTTCTATTGCGTTAAGTTCAGAAAATATGTGAAGAAGTTCAATTTCATTCGCTGACAATAACCTTTCAGACCCATTGACGATCGTCACCGGCGCATGGGCGTGTCCAATTATTCCGTTATTTGTATGGACATTTTCCACATTTACAGATTCATCACCAGTCAAGTATCCGGTAGAAACTCCGAAATAATCTGCCACTTGACGCAGAGTATCAGCGCGCGGAACAGCGCCTTTTTTCCATCCGCTGGCCGTTGACGCTTGCTTTCCTATTGCTTCGGCAAGGGCAGTAACCGAAATGCCTTTTTCAGAGCACAACTTTAATACCCTTTCGTAAAATACAGTATCCTTCATTATCTCACCTCTAAAAAACAATATTACGAAATAAAACACAAGTATCCTATTGACAACGCAAGTATAATGAAGTATAATGAAGTCAATCCGATAGGGAATAGCAAAGCAGACCCCTTGATAATTCCCTTTTTCGGAAAAAATCAGGAGCTTGTGTTTAGTTTGGTCGCACTCACTATTATACAAGCAAACAGAAGTAAAGTCAAGTGAAAGGAGGTTAAATAATGGAAAAATACCTGTCCTGTGAACAGGTCGCCGAGAAATACGGCGTCAAAGTGATCACCGTCTGGGCGTGGATTCGTGAAAAGAAACTGCCGGCGATTAGGATCGGTAAGGGATACAGGATCACGCCCGAAGACCTGGCGGCCTTTGAAGCGGCCAGAAAAACGAAATAAGGAGGAAACCGCATGGGGCAAGCACAGACAATCAATATCCCAGACTATCAGCTTGAACGCTTGGCCCAGCCGCTAATTGAAGCTGTGGCCGTATACTTTGAAAATCCAGATGTAAGAGAACAGTTTGAAAAATGGGAGCGCGAACGCGCGGAAAGGATGGTGTCAAATGGCTGACTTGCAGATTTTTAGAAATGAATCATTCGGTGAAATTCGAACGCTAAATATTGATGGTGAACCGTGGTTTGTTGGGAAGGATGTAGCAGAAATTCTTGGGTACACAAATCCTCAGAAGGCTATCAGAGACCATATTGATGAGGAAGACAAAACGCTGAACGAATCGTTCACCGTCAACGGGACAAAGGGAATTCTTATTAATGAATCTGGTCTTTACAGCCTTATTCTTTCAAGCAAACTCCCTTCCGCTAAACAGTTTAAGCGGTGGGTAACGAATGAAGTCCTTCCTTCAATTCGCAAACACGGCGTCTATGCCACGGCGGAAACCGCTGAAAGATTGTTGAACGATCCTGACTTCATGATCCGCACGTTTACAGCTTTGAAGGAAGAACGCGAAAAGAACGCGGCACTTCAAAGCAAAATCGAGCAGGACAAGCCTAAAGTCCTATTCGCTGACGCCGTATCAACAGCGAAGACTTCAATCCTTGTCGGCGAACTTGCGAAGCTATTGAAACAAAATGGCATTGAGATCGGCGGAACACGCCTTTTCGCCTGGCTTCGTGAAAACGGATACCTTATCAAGCGGAACGGCACCGACTACAATATGCCGACGCAATATTCAATGGAACTTGGCCTTTTCGAAATCAAGGAAACCAGCATTACACATTCAGATGGTCATGTAACTGTCCAGAAGACGCCAAAAGTCACCGGCAAAGGCCAGGCATACTTTGTTAACAAATTTCTTGGAGAACGAAAGGAGGAAATCAGATGAACGAACGTTGTAACCGTTGCGGCCGCGTCTTAAAGAATCCGGTTTATGTTGAAATCGGATACGGAAAGGTTTGTGCGGCAAAGGAAGGGGTGACGGTCCCGAAACATGAGAAGAAAAATGTGGACAAACCTGTGGAAAAGGAAAATTAAAACATTCTACGGCGCGGTTGCCTTCCTGATGTTCTTCTTGATGATTGGCACCGTCGGAGCCGTTGAATGTGACACAGTTTCGCTTCACACAGGAACAATCAGATCGTTTATATTCCTGATCCTGTGGGTCCTGTTTACATACTTGGCCGGAGGATTCGAGGAATACCAGCAAACAGAAAAAGACCGCCGCACTAATACCACAAAGTACGACGGCCATTATTCAAAACATAACTATACCAAAGTATATCAGGAAAAAGGAGGAAATTCAAGTGTTAAATCTTTATGATACCGAAGCCGTAAAGGCTTTCATCTTCAACATACTGGTCGAGAACCAGGAATTAAAGCAAAAGGCCGCAGACGCACAGGCTACTTCTGATATGTGGTTCAAGGACTACCAGGCGCAGAAGGAACGTGCCGAGAAGGCCGAAGCAAAGGTCGCGGAACTTGAATCCATAGCTGACGCGCTGGCGGCCGAAAGAGATAACGCCCTGGCAAAGCTGGAAGGGGGCGCTGAATAATGATCATCACAAACAGCATGAACCTTCCTTCCCCATTCGTCAGCATGGCACAGCGCGACTATATCTATGAACCGAACGAATACCGCGTCACTTCCCTTCTGAAAGGTGTCAGGGAAACGATCCTGGAACGCCGCCATGACAAAGAGATCGAACGCGACGTTTCAGACATGGTCTGGCTTCTGTTTGGAACCGCCGTCCACGGAATTCTTGAAAAGCACCAGGAAGACGGAAACGAATTGAAGGAAGAACGGATCAAGGTCCCTTTTGCCGGATACGTCCTTTCAGGCCAGTTTGACCTGTACAACGACGACACAAAGATCGTTACCGACTACAAGACAGCTTCCGTCTGGAAGATAATCTTCGGCGACTTCGAAGACTGGCGCCGCCAGACATTGATCTATTGTTACATGCTTCGCCAGATCGGCTTCGACGCCCAGGGCGGCCAGATTGTAGCCTTCCTGAAAGATCACAGCAAACGCGACGCAAAGGTCAAGGCTGATTATCCGCCATTCCCCGTTCAGACTGTTAAATTTACCTTCACCGACGCAGACTTCGCCGAATGTGAAGAATGGCTGACCGCCAGATTTGCCGAAATAGCGGCCGCCGAAAAGCTGTCGGACGAAGACCTTCCAATTTGCACACCGGAAGAACGCTTCAACAGCGGCGACAAATACGCGGTTATGAAGAAAGGCCGCAAGACCGCCCTTCGTGTCCTTGATAGCCTGGAAGAAGCTGAAAAATGGAAGGCTGAAAATGGCGGCGACGAAATTCAGGTCCGCCCTGGCGAAGACAAGAAATGCGCTGATTATTGTTCAGCTTGTGAATTCTGCAACTACTACAAGGAAAGGAAGGTGGCCGAAAATGGCGGAAACGAAGCAGTTTGACATTCCGTTACTGACCGCCGAAGACGTTGAATGTCGCGTCCAGAGCGTCAGCAAAAGCAAGTCAGGCCGCGTCGGCGCCGTTCTCCTGATCTACAAAGACGCCCGTGTCGATATGCGAATTCTGGACCAGGTCTTCGGGCCTGGTAACTGGCAGAGAACCCACGAGGTCATAAACGGGAATCTGTTCTGCAATATCGACATATGGGACGACACGAAGAAAGCCTGGATCAGAAAACAGGACGTCGGCGTCGAGAGCAACACCGAAAAGGAAAAAGGCCAGGCGTCGGACGCGTTCAAGCGCGCTGGATTCAATGTCGGGATCGGCCGTGAACTATACACCGCCCCCTTCATATATGTCGAACTTGCTGATTCCGAATATTACACCGAAAAACAGGGCCAGAAAGACGCCTACAAGTGCTATCCGAATACGCGTTTCGAAGTGTCACATATCGCTTATAACGACAGGCGTGAAGTTTCGGAACTGGTCATTGTGGATAGGAACGGAAATGTCAGGTTCGACATGAACGGCAAGGCAGAAGCGCCAAAATCGGCCACAGGGACACGAAACGGCGCTGGTAATACAAATAGTCGTGCAGGAAATCAAGCGGCCAATACAGGTCAACAGGACGCGTCAGGCGGCGGTTCTTTATGTCCTGAATGTGGTGGTCCAATATCGGCGGCGGAACAACAGTATTCCATGAAGAAATACGGTCGTGAATTGTGCCGGTCCTGCCAGAAGAAAGCAAATTGACTGTGAGGTCAAGAAAGGGGGTGTAACAAGTGCCGAACAGAATTATAAAAGAATCCATTTGCACGTCCGAAGAACTGGCGAATATATCGCCGGAAGCGGAAGTCCTGTTTTATCGGCTGATTGTGAAGGCAGACGACTTCGGCCTGTTTCACGGGAACCCGAAGATCATAATCGGAAGCTGTTTTCCGCTGACATGCCCGAAGGAATCGAAGGTTCAGGCTTGGATTGAAGAACTATGTCGGGCCGGTTTGATCGCTACATATACCGGTGACGACGGGAAGAAATACCTGAAACTTCTTTCGTGGGACAAACACCAGCAACGGAGAGCGGCAAAAAGCAAATTCCCACTTCCGACTTCATTTGATAGCAACTGTTATCAATCGAATTCACATGACAGTGAAATCACTTGCAATCAAATGTCAGCAAATGTCCCCGTAAACGTAAACGAGAACGTAAACGATAATCGTAAACGAGAAACGGGAACGTGCGCAAACGGCGCACAGGTGGCAGACGGTTTTAATCGCTTCTGGGAAGTATATCCGAAGCGTGTCGGTAAAAAAGACGCGATCAAAGCCTGGGGGCAGATAAAACCTGACGAAGCTATGGTTCAGGCCATTATAGAAGGTGTAGAACGCTGGAAGGCTTCTGAACAGTGGACAAAGGACGGCGGTCAGTTCATTCCAAATCCAGCGACTTTCCTTCGCGGCGAACGCTGGAATGACGAATGTCAGCCGGCAATCGTAAAGAAGGCGCCGGCCGAAAAGAACTACGACGACGACGAAGACTTTTTGAAGGGGTGATTGTATGGAACGGACTGGCAACATTCTTGAAGGCTTGGTCAATCACAGCCTAAAAAACCAGGAAGAAGGCGACTACATGGACGCCGAAGGCTTCCTGATGTGCGGCAAATGCCATACAAGAAAACAGCGTGACGTCCTATTCCCTGCCTTCGGGGGAAAAGAAGAACGACTGGTTCGTGTGGGTATCCCTTGCGAATGCAGACAAAAGGAAATCGAAGCAGAACGCGCGGCGGAGGAAAAAAGAGAATTCCTCCAGCGAATGGAAGTCCTTCGACGCGACGGGATCACCGATCCGGCATACCTTCAATACACCTTTGACCAGGACGACAGAAGAAATCCGGAAGTGTCCGACGTATGCCGGAAGTATGTTGAAAACTGGGAGGAAATGAAGAAGGACAATATCGGAATTCTGTTTTATGGTGGCGTCGGAACCGGAAAGTCATTCCTGGCCTGTTGTATAGCGAACGCACTTCTTGAAAAGCTGGTGTCGGTCAGCGTGACGAACTTCCCCCGAATACTGAATAGGCTTCAAGGCTTTGACGAAGAACGCCAGGCATTCATTGACAAGCTACAACGATATAAATTGCTGGTCATTGACGATCTGGGCGTCGAGCGTGACACGTCCTATTCCGTTGAACAGGTTTTCAATGTGGTCGATACCAGGTCAAGGTCAGGAATGCCGCTGATTGTAACAACGAACCTGTCTATGGAAGACCTAAAGAACCCGCCTTCCCTGGCACATTCAAGAATATATGACCGCGTCCTGGAAATGTGTCCAATCAGGTTAAAGCTGGTCGGCGATTCCAGACGCACAGTGAAGGCCAGCGAAAGACGCGACAAGGCCAGAAAACTTCTTGGCCTGGAATGAAAGGAAGTGAAGATTTGCGTTGTAAACTTACTATTCCTGGCCTTCTGCCAGGACTGAACGAATACATTGACGCCGAGCGCGGTAAGAAAGGCAAATACAAAGCGGCGTCCATGAAGAAACAGGCCGAACACGTTATCGGCTTTATGATAAAATCACAGCTTCGCGGCGTTAAATTTACGGGTCCGGTTGTGATTCATTACACATGGGTCGAGCCGAACCGGAAGCGCGACAAAGACAATATCGCCTTCGCAAAGAAATTCATTCAGGACAGCCTGGTCCACATGGGCGTCCTGGAAAATGACGGTTGGAAGCATATCGAATATTTCACAGACAGCTTCGGCGTTGATCCGAAGGACCCACGCGTCGAAGTGGTCATTGAAGATTATGAAGGAGGAAAAAAACAATGTCAGTAAAAGTAAAAATTAAGGACCTTGCGGTCGGAACAGAATTCAATGCAGGACCGGCCACGCTTCGCATATTAGAACATTTCACAGACGGGACAACCCTTGTTATAACGTCCGGATCAATCGGTGACAGACCCTTTAATATTTTCCCGTTCGTATATGAACGCCCAGAAGGATTTAATCTGAACGACTGGCGCACTAGTACCATTCGTAAGGACCTGAACGAAAACTTCCTGGCCGCTAACAAGGCCGCCGGCAAAATTGACACCGATAGGATTGTCATGACTGAATGGGACCTTTCGGATCACCAGGGCGGCGCTGGTTATGGGACAAGCCAGGACAAGATCGGACTTCTGTCCCAGAAACAATTTGAAAAGTATGCCGAACAGGACCTTCTTGAATTAGACGATTGGTGGTGGCTGATTACCCCGTACGCCGGCCATTCGTACTACGCGCGGTTTGTCGACACGGACGGCAGTTTGAGCAACAACTACGCGTGCTACGGCAACTTTGGCGTTCGGCCGGCTTTCCGTTTGGAATCTGAAATCGAAATCGTCCTGGAAGAAGACAAAGTCAATCTTTCTGATTCGGTCCTTCTTGAAGGCTTCACAACCCGCCAGCTTGTCGAAGAAGTCCTTCGCAGGATCGCCGAAGGAACGGAGGGCGACGAAGATGATTCTGACTTCTGATTTGAAGGCCAGGGTCGAAAAAGAAGTCGGGACTGAAATATGTCCCGCCTTCTTTACCAAGGCCGAACGATACGCACGCCAAAAGCTGAACCGTATCAATGAACGCGCCAGCCGGAAATATGGCGAAGATGGTTACGGGGACGAATACCTGGTCCTTCTTACGGCCGATACGGTCCGCGAATTAGCGTTTTCGGAATATACATTCAATCGGTCTGCTGAAATCATGGCGGCCAGAGCCTTGCAGAAAGGCGGTGAAAGCGCGTGATCCATTTCCCAGATAAAAAGTACAATGTCATTTATGCCGATCCGCCCTGGTCATATAAGTTATTCGACGGAACAGGAAACGGGCCGGCCGCGAAGCATTACCAGACCATGAAACCGGAAGACATATTCAATCTACCGATCCAGGACATAGCGGCCGACGATTGCCTTCTGTTCCTGTGGGTGACTTTCCCGAACCTGGAAGTCGGCCTGGAAGCGATCCGACGCTGGGGATTCAAATACAAGACAGCCGCCTTCGTATGGGTAAAGCGGAACAAGAAATCGCCTGGCTGGTTCTGGGGCCTGGGAAGCTGGACCAGAGCAAACGCCGAAATATGCCTTCTTGCAACGAAGGGACGCCCGAAACGTGCGTCAAAGGCAGTCCATAGCATAATAGACGAACCGGTGGGAAGACACAGCGAAAAGCCAGCAATCGTACGCGACAGGATCGTTCAGCTTGCGGGGGGGTGGTACTATGATAGAGCTATTTGCCAGAACTACCGTGCCAGGCTGGGACGCCTGGGGCGACGAAATCGAAGGAGGTTGCTTTAATGAATAATACGAAAATCGACTGGGCGACTATGTCCTGGAATCCAGTGACAGGCTGTCTTCATAATTGTTCATACTGCTACGCGCGGAGAATAGCCCAGAGATTCACGCCGGCGACGTCTGATAACTGGGACGATTGCACACAGCCAGGAGGTGGTCTTCACGAAATAAGAACGAAAGGAAGCAACGGCGGACCGTGGAAATATGGCTTCGCCCCCACACTTCACAGCTATCGCCTGGGAGAGCCGGCACAGGTAAAAAAGCCACAGACAATATTTGTCGGTTCTATGTGTGACCTTTTCGGTGAATGGGTCCCTGACGAATGGATCGAAGCTGTATTCACGACTTGTCTTTCGGCTACGAAACACCGGTATTTATTCCTAACCAAAAATCCGGAACGTTACTTGAACCTGTATTACAAAGATAAACTACCCGAACAGGCTAACTTCTGGTACGGCGCGACAATTACGAAACAGGACGATTATGAAAGCGTATGGCGAAAACTGGCTGATTTGCCGCAGACTTATAACACCTTTTTCAGCATTGAACCAATGCACGGCGAAATAAACATTGGATTCATGCCGCCATGGATCATTATCGGGGCAGAAACCGGAAACAGGAAAGACAAATGTATTCCGAGACGGGAATGGGTCGAAAGTATAGTCCTTGCTTGCACCGAAGAAGTTGTTTTCATGAAAGAAAGCCTTCGGCCGGTCTGGGGCGACAACCTGATTCAAGAATTTCCCTGGGGTGATAATCATGTCATTCCTTGAAAAATGCAGACAACGCGCGGCCTGTCAGGACGGAACCTGTCAGACGTGTGGAAACCTTGAACAGATAAAAACTGGCCTGATCGGCTGTATAGCACATGACAAACTAATCCTTCCGGAATATCCGCCATATCACGGAAATTCAAAATGTCCGGACTGGAAGCAAAGAATGGAGGAAAACGAAAAAATGAAAACTTCTGAACTGGTGAGCCGCGCACATGAAAATGCGGTAAAACATGGATTCTGGAATCCGGCGCCTTCCTTCGGCGACGCGATCGCCCTGATACATAGCGAATTATCCGAAGCGCTTGAAGAAGCCAGGACCGGCCGTGACCCCCGTGAAACATATTACGAAGAAAAGCCGGACGGTTCAAAGAAGCCGTGTGGTATTCCTTCCGAACTGGCCGACGCTATGATCAGGATCGCGGACCTGTGCGGACACTTGGGAATTGATCTGGAAGCCGCAATCGCCGAGAAAATGGCATATAACGAAACCCGTGAATATAAGCACGGGAAGAAATTCTGAAAGGGGTAATAACGAAATGGCAGAAATAAACGTGAACTCAATAATAGACAAAGCGTTTATAAAAACGCTTGGCGTGGACTTCGAATTTGTGATTGAAGCAGTAAAGGAAAAATTAAATCGGAGCACCGCCCAGAACGTCCAAAATGGCCCAGGATTGACGGAAAAGGACATGGACGACTTATTTATCGACTTAACAGAAAAAGGCGTTTCTGTGGCGATTTGTGCGCTTCCTATGCTGAATCAAATTAACGTGTCTATGGTGGACAGGAAGCAGAATTCAATCACCAGGAATATTAGCAGGAACGCGGGCGGGATCGTCGCGGAAATCGCAGACATGGCCGCACTTATAAGATCGGAAGGTGGTATAGCATGAATCAATGTCAACTTATGGGTCGTCTTGTACGCGATCCAGAACTTCGCTACACCCAGGACGGGACGCCGGTATGTGCTTTCACGATAGCCGTTGACAGGCGTTTTAACAGGGATAAAACGGACTTCATAAAGATTATAGCCTGGCGCAACACGGCCGAATTTTGCGCGAAGCATTTCCAGAAAGGTTCAAAGATCGCCCTGGTCGGAAGTATCCAGACGCGCACCTGGGAAGACGACAACGGAAAGAAACACGGAGCGGTCGAGGTTATCGCCGAATCAGTCTACTTCGCAGAATCGAAGCGGAACGACGGACAATCAGGAAGCCCTGTCGAAGACGCAATCACCAGCGGCGGCTTCATACCAGTCGGCGACGACGAAGACCTTCCGTTTTGACGGCGCTAATATTACCGGCGAAGGGAGGGAACCGACGTGGACGCCGAAGAAAGAATCCGAAAAAATATAGAAGACATTCTTCAAAATCACGCCCAGGAGATCAGGACAATCGACGCCCAGATCGAAGCTGAACGCGCCGCACTGGAAGCGGACCTGGAAGAAATCAGAGCCAGGGCCTATCCGTCAATGAAATATGACAATGTCCGCGTTCAGTCCTCCACTGATCCGGACGGAAAAATGATTCGCATGATGGAGAAAATCGAAAAGCGACGCGCAAGAGCGGAAAGAAATATCGAAGCCCTGGAAGAAAGAAAGCGGCAGATTGAAACTGTATATCAGCACGTTTTGAGCCTGGACGCAAAGTCAAAATGTGTTCTTCTTACATTGTACTATCCAAAGCATACATACGAAGAAGCGGCCGAAATCCTGGAAGTGGACGTTTCAACAATAGCCAGAAGAAGAAACGCCGCGATTGCTTCCCTGATGAAAAGATTCTGGGATAAAGAGAGAAAAACCCATATTCCGAGTATAGAAACAGGTGTAAAAATTTGATTGCAAGTGATTGCAAATGTGCGCGAATGTGCGCCATTGTTTCGTAATTACCTATGATATATTATGGTATCGGGGAATAGCCCGTTCCCCCCTCCTTTTTTCATAGGGATAAAGGAAAAGACGTCTTCACAGGCGTCTTTTTCTATTATCCCCGTACAAATTGCAATTATACACGAAAGGTCGGTGATGAATCGTGGCATTGACGAAGAAACAAAAAATCTTCTGTGACGAATACCTGATTGACCTTAACGCCACACAAGCGGCGATTCGCGCCGGTTATAGTGTGGAAAGCGCAGGATCAATCGGAAATGAAAACCTAAAAAAACCTGAAATTCGCGCGTGTATAGAAAAGGCTATGGCCGAGCGTTCAAAAAGGACCGGAATAAATGCTGACCGCGTCCTTCGTGAACTTGCCAGGATCGCCTTCGTGAATGCGGCCGACGTCATAAACTTCGACAGCGCAACAATCGCAGAAGGCGCTTCCGAGGACGACACAGCGGCAATAGCTTCTGTTAAGGTCAAGACTATTCCAACGGCAGACGGCGAAGGCGTAGAACGTGAAATCAGGCTGGCAGACAAAATCAAAGCCCTTGAATTATGCGGAAAACACCTGGGAATGTTCAAGGACGATCCGGAATCAAATGTCCCTGTGACGGTGGTGATCAATTATGACTATGGCGGCGAAGATTGAAGTCAGGTCTTCGGCGCAGTTTAACCCTGTATTCCGGCCGGTCAATGAATACCGTAAAAGATACCGCATACTGAAAGGATCAGCCGGTTCAGGAAAGTCGGTCAATATCGCCCAGGACTATATTGCGAAGCTGTCCGATCCATACTACACAGGCGCGAACCTTCTTGTCGTTCGTAAGATTGAGGAAACGAACCGCGATAGTACCTTCGCAGAACTGCAAGCGGCCATATACAGAATGTTCGGGGCATACGCGAATAAATTCTGGAAGGTGAATCTGAATCCCCTATCCCTGGAATGCAAGATCACCGGCAACAAGATTATATTTCGCGGTGTGAAGGATCAGCGACAACGTGAAAAGGTCAAGTCAATCACCTTCAAGAAAGGGAAACTGGTCTGGATATGGATTGAAGAAGCGACGGAACTTCTTTCCGAAGATGTTGACATTCTGGACGATCGTCTTCGTGGAGATTTGTCAGAAATAAACCCGAATCTGTATTACCAGATCACAATGACCTTCAACCCTGTCAGCGCTTCCCACTGGATCAAGGCCCGATATTTTGACAAGGCCGATCCGGAGGTCCTGACGCACCATTCCACATATAAGACGAACCGCTTCATTGACGCCGGTTATTTCCGACGTATGGAGCGCCGCGCCGTGGAGGACCCAGAAGGCTATCGTGTTTATGGTCTTGGTGAATGGGGCGAACTTGGCGGTCTGATCCTGACGAACTTTGAAGTCCATGACTTCCCGACAGACAGGGATCGCTTCGATTCTGTCTATTATGGTCAGGACTTCGGCTTCAATCACGCGAACGCAATCCTGGGAATAGGCTACAAAGACGGTGAAATTTATATCCGGTACGAATTGTACTGTTTCGAAAAGGACACGGAAGAAATTATTGATCTTGCCCGTGCAGCGAAGATTGATCCGCGAATAGAAATGTTTTGCGATTCGGCCGAACCTGACAGGATCAAGACCTGGCAGAAGGCCGGATTCAGGGCCTATCCAGTGAAGAAGGAGCAAGGAAGCGTCAAAGCCCAGATTGACTTCCTGAAAGGCCGCAAGATACACATACACCCTTCCTGTGTGAACACATTAAAAGAAATTCAACAATGGAAGTGGAAAAAGGACCCGACAACGGGTCTTTATATAGACGAACCAGTCGAATTCATGGACGACGCAATGGCCGCCCTTCGTTATTCCGTTGAAAGAATTCGTCGCGGTTCCGCTATCGAAGTTTTGAAGTGAGGTGAAAAGCATGGCAGAATTAACCGTCATGGACCGGATAAACATGATCCTTTCTGATCCGAAGAAGGCGACAATGTCACTGGCCCAGATCGTCGGTGAGGAAATAAAGGAATTCAAGGCTTCCGAGCAATACAAAATCATGGTCGAAGCTGAACAGTATTACAGGAACCGGTCTGACGTCCAGAGGAAAACAAGCGACGTCGCCAATCGTTCGAACTGCAAAATCGAACACCCGATTCTGAAAAAGCTGGTTGATCAGAAAGCAAATTATCTTCTGTCAAAGCCCTGGACTGTTAACACCGGAAATAAAAAGTACGGCGACGCCCTGAACGAAGTCTTTGATCCTACGTTCCGCCGCAAGATTAAAAGCCTGGGGAAAGGCGCTGTCAAGTCAGGCATAGCCTACATACAGCCCTATTTTGACAATGGGAAGCTGGCCTTCATGCGTATTCCTTCGACGGAACTGATTCCTTTATGGAGCGACGCAGAGCGAACCAAAATGGACGCCTTCATTCGCTTTTATGACCAGATAATCTATATCGGGAACCGAAAGCATACTATCACACGGGCCGAATTTTGGTTTTCTGGTGGTGTGAAGCGGTTTGTCACCGGTCAAGAAGGCGGCTATAACTTCATGGTTGACAAGGATTACGGCGACGAATCCAATGACTACACAGAAAGTCATTTCGTTGTCGGGAATAAGGCATACAACTGGGAAGAAGTCCCGATCGCTTGGCTGAAATACAACGAGGAAGAACTTCCCCTTTGCTACTTCATAAAGGACCTGATCGACGATATCAACTGGCAAACGTCAGTGACAGCCGACGTCCTTCGCGACGTGGCAAAATTCATTTATATTCTTAAAAACTACGGCGGCCAGGACTTGGGCGAATTCATCAAGGACCTAAAGGAACACCTGGCGATCAAAGTCACGTCTGACGGCGGCGTGGATAAATTACAGGCCGATCTGAATATTGACGCGGTCATGGCCTTCCTGGACAAACAGCGCCGCGACGTGTTCGACTTCGCTTCTGCTGTGGATACAAAAGACCCAGACCTGGGGAACGCTTCCGGAACGGCGATCAATTTCCGATACATGGACCTTGACGCAGACTGCGAATCACTGGGAACAGAACTGAAAGACACCTTCCAACGCCTGAAACTGTTCATTGACGTATATTTTCAGCTTACTGGTAAAGGTGACTTCACAAAGGAACAGTTTGACATTGTCTTCAACATGGATATGCCTGTCAATGAAACCGACGTGATCAATAATGTCAGAAACAGCGACGGGATCATTTCCAGAAGGACACAGCTTCAAAATCACCCGTGGGTTCAGGACGTGGACGAAGAAATGGCCTGGATTGACGAAGAAAAGAAAAAGGCTATGGAGGAATTCGGGTCTGGTCTGTTCGATAATGCCCTGGGCGCGAACGCTGGCGCCGATATAGGCGACGACGGAAACGGCGGTGGCGACAATGTCGAACAGTAAAATTTATTGGTACAAGCGCGCCCTGGTCCGTGAGAATGAAGCCTATCTTCGCGGCGCCGCCCTTTCAGCAAAGACTTTTACAGAGTATGAAAAGGCGGCAAAGGCTATCCGGAAAGAGATCAGCGACTTCTATTCCAGGTATGCCGGCAAGTATGGCCTGCCATATGAACAAGCTGTCCGCCTTCTGAACAAGAGAGAAGCCCAGGAATGGAAGGCTTCCCTGGCGGAGTACGTCAGGAAGATCGCCCAGGAAACCGATCCGCGCGTTAAGGCACTGTTGACGGCACAGCTTGACGCATTATCATATAACAGTTCAATAACGCGTCTGGAAGCCCTTATCGGCCAGATAGATATGATACTAAATGACCTGTTCACGAAGGGCGTAGCACAGATGAAGGCGGAATTCGGCGACAATTTCACAGAAAGCTATTATCATAAGGTTTATGATCTACAATGCCGCGCCGGCTTCCTGAATGAATTTGCAAAGATAAACGCCGGCATGATTGAAGGCGTTGTTTCTTATCCCTGGTCTGGCGCTATGTTTTCGGATCGGCTATGGCAAAACAAACAGGCCCTTCTTTTTCACCTTCGGGAGATCACGACACAGGGCCTTATTCAAGGGAAAAGTGTCGTCACCATGTCAAAGGAAATGTCGGCGCGAATGGGCCAATCCTATAAGAACGCGGAACGGTTGATCCGAACCGAAACGAACCATATTCACAATGAAGCCGAGATCGCCGCATATAAGGCCGCCGGTGTGAAGGAATATGAATTCGTGGCAACGCTGGACAGCCGTACAAGTGAAATATGCGCCAGTCTTGACGGGAAACATTTTCCCCTTTCGGAAGCAAGGCCAGGAACTAACTTCCCGCCCATGCACCCGAATTGCAGATCAGCAACGGTCGAATATGATCCGGACGACGAAATGGACTGGTATAATTCCGGAAAGAAAATGCCGAAGAATATGACTTATTCAGAGTGGGCCGAGTATCACGGCATAAAACAGAAGAAATCTTCTGCAAGCAAACGCAATCAATTACAAACAGTTGATTAAACGCCTTCACGGGCGTTTTTTTATATCCAAAATTAGCCGTATCCGTCCGGCGAACAGACGGAACCGCAAAGCGTGTGGAAGTCACGAAAAATACAGCGGTAGAAAGGAGAAACCATGATTCACGAGAGTATCAAAGCCCTACTTGGTGAAGACCTGACAAGCAAAGTCGAAGCGGCACTGAAAGGCAAAGGCAAAGACGGAAAAGACGTCGATCTGGTGGTCGGTAATGACGGGACATTCGTTCCGGCTGATAAATACGACGCCGTGAAGACACAGTCTGCCAGCGCGGAAAAAGCGCTGAAAGCCGCCGCCGACGCGTTAAAGGCGATCGGTGGTTCTGGTGATCCTGCAAAGATCGCCGAAGACGTGAAAACCGCCCAGACAACAATCAGCACCCTTCAAACGAACCACACGGCAGAAATCAAGAAAATCCAGAAGAATACAGCTTTGAAACTGGCGCTTGCCGGACAGGTTCACGATCCGGCTGATATTATTTCACTTCTGGATCTTGAAAAAATCGACGTGGACGATTCCGGAAACCTAAAAACTGACCTTGACAGTCTTTTGAAGCCTATTAAGGAAACAAAGTCATATCTGTTCAAGGCGCAGGACCAGAATCCGGACATCAAGGGAGCAAAACCGGCCGAGCCCGGCGCGCCCCCTAAAACCAATACACAGGGCGGACCTGTGATCTTTTAACCAAAAACCAACACAAAGAAAGGAATGATTTTCAATGGCAAGAACCAACGCGATCAGCCTTATCAATTCAGGAGCATTGAAGGCTGAACTGAAAGAACTTTACGGATATGTGATCGAGAACGTCCAGAAGAACACCTTGTCTTCCGGCTTGAAATCCCAGGCTTATACCGGCAATCCTGCCGCTGGATCGGTGGAATTCAGACGTTTCAAGAACAGCACGTCCAAAAACTACGGAACCGCAAGAGCGGCCGGAAAAGGTGACGCAATCACCGCACCGCCTACCCCTGTAAACCTGTCTGTTCACAAAGAGATCGTCGAGGAATGTGCGAAGTTTGACCTTGACACCTTCGGCGTGGGCGGCATTATGGCAAGACGTGTTGACGATCATATCAGAACTATGGTCAGTGAACTTGACGTCGCATTCTTCGCGGCCGCGTTCGCTCCTGGTGGCGGTACTGCTTTCACCACCGCAGAAACAGACCTGGCTAAAATTCTGGAAGCCTATATCCAGACCCTTGAAACCGTCCAGAATGACTATGTTCGCGGCGTACCCCGTGAAATTATGAATATGGTTTGTTCCCCCGCCTTCTATGGCAAGATCAGGGACCTTCTGGACACAAAGCCGAATCCTGGCGTGGACACAGCGGCCGAATCCTTCGGTATGTATCACGGCGTAAGGGTTTATTCTTCGATCAATATTCCATCAGGCCAGAACGCCGTCCTGATGATCGACGGAGCAATCGCCCAGCCGGTCGTGTCCTATCCTTACACCGAGCCGGAGAAGATTCCGCTGTCCAATGACTACGGCGTTTCCTTGTTCTACGACTACGGAACAGCCGTTCTGACCCCTGACCTTGTCTTCACCTACGCCGCGTCGTAAGAAAGGCGGTGACTGGTGATGAAATTCAGGAATAAAGAAACCGGCGTAATCCTGGAACCGAGAAGCGCAGTCGTTGAAGACCAGCTTCGCAATTCGCCGGCATATGAAGAATATCAGGAAAAAGCCGTCAGTGAGGAAAAGCCGCTGGAAAAGATGAACAAGTCTGAACTTCTGGCCCTGGCGGCACAGATCGGCGTTCAGACCACAGAAAAGGCCACAAACGCCGAAATTATAGCTTTAATCAAGGCGGCGCGTGGTGAATAAAGCCGGCGCCCTGAAAAGGTGGTGAATGGCGTGTTACAACAGATACTTGATTCCCTGGAAGGCTTGACTGATCTTGAAAAGAACGAACTTCTTCAAGTCCTTATGTCGCCGACGTATTCCAGGCTTGAAAAGGTGAAGGCCCTTCTTGGAATCACAGGCACGGATCAGGACGGAATTCTGGAATTCGTCATTCAGACGATCGAAGAAATGGTCCTATCCTACACCGGCCAGGACACGCTTCCGGCGCCCCTTGAAAAAGTCCTTGTCGTCATGGCTGTCAGCTATTATAAAAGCGCCGGCCTGGGCGATACTTCGGCCGCTGTCGGTCCGGTGGCGTCCGTTAAGCGCGGCGACGTTACAACGTCATTCGCGACTTCTTCGGGCGCTTCCGGATCAGCTTCAACCTTCAACCTGGGGCAAGACGGCGGCGACTTCTTCGGCTGGAAGACAGTCCTGAACGAATATCGGAAATTAAGGTGGTGATCAGACATGGGATTCGGAAATCCTTCCGCAGAACGCGCGGCCATAGAACGAACCTATGAAGACACCGCCACAGTATCAAGAACAGCACCACAGACAGGAGCGAACAAGATTACGAAGTCCGTTCCTTCTGTGGTGTATTCTGCTATCATTTGCGCGCTTTCACAATCAGGTTCCGACAAGAGCCAGCAAACGAAGGCGCAAAACAAAATCGAATATGACGCCGTGATCTTCCTTCCCCCCACTCTTTCGATTCTTCCAGGGGATAAAATATCCCTGAAAAGGTTCGGAAGGTATAGTCCGGACAGCCCGATCATTTACGACTTTGAAGTCGTCGGGCGGCCGGCTGTATATCCCACACACCAGGAAGTCAAGGTCAAGGACGGTGATCTGTCGTGAGTGTTGACAACAGCGGCTTGATTGCCTTTCAACAACAGATTGAAGCCTTGAAAAACGAAGTCCCTGACATCATGGAAGAATTGATAATCGGTGAAGGTGTCTACGCGGCAAAACAGGCGAAGCTGATCTGTAAAAATGACGTCCCTGACATTGTGAACAATGGTGATTATCGAAATAACTTCCACGCAGGGAATAAAGCCTTGATTCATAACGGGAACAAGGAACACGACGGAAGCAAGCCGCAAAGATCGGGCAAATGGTACAGGATCGACGTTTATAATAACCTGGACTATGCGAAACACCTTGAATATGGCTTCCGAAGTCATTTTGTACCTGGTCACTGGTCCGGCCGTACTTTCGTTTACCAGAAAAACGATCCGGAAGGTGGAATGTATGTCGGGCCATATAAAGGCTATGTACGCGGCCACTTCACGCTTCGCAGAGCAATAAAACGGACGAAGGACACGCAGGACGCGCGCCTTGCCCGTAAAATGGACCGGATCATTCGGGAACGCTTAACCCCGCACGGTTCCGGTTAATCGGAGGTATGCGGAATGACTGTGAATAAATTCATGGAAGCCGTTGCTTCAAAACTGACCGGAATCTGGCCTGATCGAAAGGTATTCGTTGACGAAATTCCGAAGGACGCAGACGGTAACTTCTTTGTCGGAGTTATTGAAACAAGCCAGGAAAAGAAACTGGACCGCCGAAGGACACGGTCATGTCAGTTCGAAGTCCTCTATTTCTTGAAGACGGACGATAATATGGCTTTCAACGACTGGGTCGAATCAATGTATGACAACTTTGAAGCCCTTGACGTTGCCGATTCCGAAACAGGGATGCGCCGGATCACTCTTTCAGGCCAGACGGCCAGGAAGGACGAAACGGGCGTCTTTCAGTTTGTCTTCGACGCAAATTTCAACTTCGTCCTGGCGCCTGAAATGATTGATCCTATGGAAAACCTTGACCAGAAGGAGGAATTGAAGTAATGGCAACTAAAAAGAAAACCGCCCCACAGGAAGACCAGCCGACGGCGGCGGAACCCAGATTTACAAAAGAACAACTGGTCAACAGTAAAGCATTCAGCCGGCACAGGGACGCCCTGGTGGCTATCCTGGACGCTGGCAAAACATACACAAAGGCACAGGCCGAAAGGCTTGTTTCCGAATTTCTTGAAAGAAAGGTGTGATCTTAAATGGCCCCTATTGGCGGAGGTACTTTTACAGTACAAAACAAAATCCTTCCTGGCGCTTATATCAATTTTGTAAGCCTGGGAAGCGCGGCCAGACTTGGAACACGTGGCGTCGTCGCCTTTCCCCTGGAATTGAACTGGGGACCTGAAAATCAGGTTTTTTCAGTGACAGCTGAGGACTTTAACAAAACAGCGATCGACGTGTTCGGCTACGATCCAACAGCCGCCCCCCTTCTTCTTGTCAGGGAAGCCTTGAAGCGCGCGAAAACCCTTCTTGCTTACCGTGTGAATTCCGGTGGCGTTAAGGCTTCAAATACGATCGGAGGAATGACCGTTACGGCGAAATGGTCCGGAACCAGAGGAAACGACATCAAGGTCGCCATTCTGACCAATGTAGACGACGCAACGAAGGTTGACGTCGTGACCTATCTTGGCGCAATAGAAGTCGATTCCCAGACCGTAACAGCAAGCACCGGATCGGCTAACCTGAAAAACAATAACTTCGTGACCTTCGGAACAGCGGCAACATTGACACCGGCTTCCGCGACAGCATTGACAGGCGGAACAAACGGCACAGTTGACGGCACGTCATATAGCGCATTCCTGAACGCGATCGAGGTCGAAACCTTTAATGTGATCGGTTATCCTGGCACAGATGAAACGATCAAGGCCCTTTTTGCCGCATTCGTGAAGCGTCTTCGCTACGATAACGGAGAGAAAATCGTCGGTGTCCTCTATCAGTATGACGGCGACGACATGGGCCTAATCAACGTCAAAAACGGCGTTATTCTGGCCGACGGTACCACAATTACAGGCGACAAGGCCGTCGCATGGGTGGCCGGCGCTTCTGCCGGCGCAGAAGTCAACGAATCACTGACGAACGTCGCATATGACGGCGCTGTGGACGTTGACATCAAATACACAAAAAGCCAGTTTGAAGCGGCTATCCAGGCCGGCGAATTCGTTTTCTATGCTGACAATGGAAAAGCGCGCGTCCTGACTGACATCAACAGCCTTGTTACATTCGGCGAAGGTGTTTCCGAAGACTGGACTTCGAACCGTGTTGTCCGTGTCATGGACGGCTGGGCGAATGACGTCGCCCGAATCTTCGGCGAAAACTATATCGGAACCGTGACCAACAGCGACACCGGACGCCAGCTTTTTAAGGCGGACCTGGTATCCCTTGCCATGCAGTATCAGGCAATAGACGCAATCAGCAACTTCGAAAGCGCAGACATCACCGTCGAGCAGGGCAACGGAAAGCGTGACGTCGTTGTTGCTTGCGCCCTCCAGCCTAATGACAGTATGGAAAAGCTGTATATGACCGTAACAGTCAACTAATGGAAGGAGTGAACCGAATTGAGAACCCTAAATGCACCGGATACCATTTCCGGAAAGGAAGGCAGAGCATACGCGAAGATCAATGGCAACAATGAAGAACTGTTCTTCGCGAAGTCGATTGAAGCCAATATCGACAAAAACAAGTCCGAAATCAAGTCGATCGGGAAGCGCATGACCGGCCATAAAGTAACCGGCCTGAACGGTACTGGGTCCATGACCCTTTATTACCTGACGCCGCTTTTTAGGTCCATGCTTGCAAACTACAAGAACACAGGCGTCGATCTATACTTCGACATGGTGATTGAAAACGACGATCCTGCTTCTTCGGCAGGAAAACAGTCAATGCTTCTTATCGGCTGTAACCTGGATTCAACCGTTCTGGCGAAGCTGGACGGCGATTCCGACGATCCGCTGGACGAAGACGCAGACTTCACCTTCGAAGACTTCGACATTCTTACACCGTTCACAAAGTTTTAATCAAAGGAGGATAAACGACAATGGGTAAATTACAGGAATTTCTTCTGGAAAAGGAAGTGGAAACCACGGTGGAAACTACCGTGGATATTAAGCCCTTCCCCTTCCCCTTCACAATCAGGTCTATCACAGAAGGCGAAAACAAGGCAATCAGGAAAAGCTGTCAGAAAATCACCTTCGATAAAAAGACGCACCAGAAGCAGACTGAAACTGACACGGACCTTTATAATAACCGCCTGGTGATCGCTTGTTGTGTTGATCCGAACTTCAAGGACGCTGAACTTCAAGCTAAATATGGCGTAATGGGAGCCGAAGCCCTGATTGACAAAATGCTGAATCCTGGTCAATATACTGATCTTCTTCTGGCTATTCAGGAGGTCAACGGCTTTTCGGCCGACGTCAATGAATTGAGGGAAGAAGCAAAAAACTAATAACGGGGGGCGGTAATGACGAAGACGCGGACGGCGAATCGGTCTACGCACATTACGCCCTCCACCGTTTGAAAATCCTTCCCAGTACGCTTTTTAGCCTTTCCCTTCGCGAACGGGCCTTTATTTATGCGTCCATTGATCTTCAAGTCGAGAAGGAAAAGAAAGAAGCCGCAAAATCAAAACGGAAGAGCAAGAAAGGAAGGTGATTATCCGTGGCCGGAGTGTCCACCAGCTTATCAATACAGGATAGAATGACCAGCACCTTAAATCGAATCGTGTCCGCCGTCACACGAACCAATCGCGCCCTTGAAGTCACGGATCGCCTGACCGAACAAGTGAACCCTGGCGAAAACTTCACACGCGGCGCACCGGCTATCAATAACGCCAGCCGCCAGGTTGAAGAATTCAACAGGCGACAGAACGAAGCTGGCAACGGAGCGAATAAGATCAAAAGTGTCTGGGGCGGCTTGGGCGGTATCATAAAAACTGCCCTTGCCGCCTTTAGCATAAAAAAGATCATTGATTTGTCTGATAACTTGACCTTGACAACCGCGCGCCTTGACTTAATCAATGACGGTCTTCAAACCACGTCGCAATTACAGGATAAAATCATGGCTTCCGCAAATCGGGCCAGGGCGTCATATACAGATACAGCGGCCGTCGTTTCGAAACTGGGAACGCTGGCTGGTAGTGCCTTCAAGAGTAACGACGAAATGATCGCGTTCACCGAGTTAATAAACAAGAACTTCGTTATCGGCGGCGCAAGCATTGAGGAACAGAAGGCGGCCATGTATCAGCTTGCCCAGGCTATGGCGTCCGGAAAACTGCAAGGCGACGAATTCCGTTCTATTATGGAAAACGCGCCAATGTTGGCCCAGGCTATCGCGAAATATACAGGAAAGTCAATGGCTGATTTGCGTCAAATGTCAGCGGAAGGCAAGATCACGGCTGATATTATCAAAGGCGCCATGTTTTCAACAGCCGACGAAGTGAACAAGAAATTCGCACAACTGCCAATGACATTCGGCCAGGTGGCAACAGTGATCGGTAATACGCTTCTTCAAACCTTCCAGCCGGTGATTCAGCTTATAGGCCAGGGCGCCCAGTGGATTTATGATAACTGGTCCACCATAGAACCGATCTTCTGGGGACTGGTCGCGGCCGTCGGAGCCTTTGCGCTAATAACCGGAATCTGGACAGCCGTGACATGGTTACAGGTAGCGGCAAACAGGGCGCTTCTGGCGTCCATGCTGACAAACCCTATCCTGTGGATCGCTATTGCAATCGGAATTGTGATTGGTCTTATTTACAAATGGGTCCAGTCTGTCGGAGGACTTCGCGTCGCCTGGCTAATTGTATGTAATGCCCTACTGACCGCCTGGGACTGGGTGAAGATCGGATTCTTTACCGGCGTTTACTGGGTCATGGATATGTGGAATCAGTTACAACTGGCCTTTATGACGGCCGGCGTCAATATTGCTAATTTCATGGGCGACATGAAGGCTAATGTCCTGATGATCCTTCAAAACATGATCAACGGAGCGATCGACATCATAAACGGATTCATTTCCGTCCTGAATAAAATCCCTGGCGTCAGTATTGACCTGATTGACAAGGTAACATTCGGGACAACAGCCCAGATGGAAAACGAAGCCGCAAAACAGGCCAGGAACCAGGGCCTTGAAGCCTATCGTTCCCAGATAGAAAACCAGATCAAAGACCGCGACGCAAAGCTGAACCAGATGAAAGCCGACGCACAGGCCGCAACAGCACAGCGCCAGGCCGAGATCGCAACAGCTAAAGCCGAAGCCGCACAAAAGAAGGCCCAGGAAAACGCGGACTTGACCAGCAAATTTGCCACAAACGGCGATATTGCGAATGTTGGAAAGGTCGGCGAAGTCGGGAAAATCAAGGACGACGTCAATATCGCAGATGAAGACTTGAAACTGATGCGCGACGTTGCCGAAATGCGTGTCGTTCAGAACTTCGTTACCTTGACACCAACTGTCGCTATGAATGCCCAGATCAGCGAAAAGGTTGACGTTGACGAAGTCGTCAGAAAGATCGAAACGAAGCTGGAAGACGAATTCGCAATGGCGGCGGAAGGGGTGTATTCGTAATGGCTTATAAAATGACATTGATTATCGAAGGGCGGGAAATCTCAATTCCCGTCCTTCCTGAAAAACTATCCGTAAAGGCCGCCGGCAAGAACGAGAAGACAACCGTGATCGGACTTGGAGAAATCAATATCCTTCGCAAGAGGGGCCTTCGCGAAGTGTCCTGGGAATCATTCCTTCCGGTTCATTCGGCCCCTTATGTCACAGGCAAAATCAGGGAGCCGATCGAAATCGTAAGAGCGATCGAGAACGCACGCGATAACGCGTCCCCGATCCGCTTTCTGATCACTGGAACAGACCTGGACATTAACATTCGCTTCGGCGTTGATTCCTTCGACTATGAAGAACGCGCCGGTGAGGTCGGCGACATTTACTATCAGATCAAGCTGATCGAATGGAAGGATTATTCACCGAAACGAATCGTCCTTCCGACGGTAGCTTCAAAGCCGGCACAGGCAAAAGAACCGACGCGTTCCGGAAGTCCAGCGCCTGTCAAAACCCACACAGTCGTCAAAGGTGACTGCCTGTGGGCCATTGCAAAGAAATATTACAATGACGGGAATCGGTATCTGGATATTTATAACTCCAACAAGGCAACTATTGACGCGCGGAACAAGGGAACCGGAAATTCAAAATATACTATCTATCCAGGGCAGGTCTTCACGATAACATGATCAGCATTCTTTATCAGAACGTGAAGACGGGCGTCGCCTTTGACGTGTCTTCGCTTGTTACAGCGGCGAAATGGTCAACGAAGCGGACCGGTTCCCCCGCTTCTGTTGAACTGACAGTCATTGCAAACGACAGCGTCGCCTGGGATCACGGCGGCATTGTGGCAGTAAAAGACGGAAACACCGGCATATTTTACGGGTATGTTTTCAAACTGTCACGAACTGAATCGGGTGAAATCACGGTTACAGCTTACGATCAGACCAGGTATTTGAAAAATAAAGACACTTATGTTTTCGAAGGGAAACGGGCAGATCAGATCGCGGCAAAAATAGCGGCTGACTTCCAGATCAAAACCGGTGCCCTTGCAAATACCGGCTATGTCATTCCGTCCATGGTTGAAGATAACCAGACCCTTTTTGACATCATTCTGAAAGCCCTGGATATGACGCTGGTCAATACCGGCAAAATGTTTTATCTATGGGACGACTTCGGAAGTCTTCGAATTTCGGACGTGGCAGATTCAAAGCTGGACCTTTTTATCGGTGATTCCAGTCTGGCGACTGGTTACACTTTTTCGTCGGATATTGATTCCGACACCTACAACAAAATAAAGCTGGTCAAGGACAATAAAGAAACCGGAAAGCGTGACATGTATATCTTCCAGGATTCGAACTCAATGAAGTTCTGGGGCATTCTCCAAAACTTCGAAAAGGTGGACGAAAACCTGAACGAAGCACAGATCAAGGAACGCGGCAACATGATGATTGAACTTTACAACAGGCCGAAACGGTCGTTTGAAGTCAGCGCCCTTTCCGATCTTTCTGTCCGCGCCGGCCGCGCCCTGTTTATAGGGATTGCTGAAATCGGCGTCAAACAGTTCTTTATTGTTGACGAAGCCAGCCATGATCTAATAAAGCAAACTATGTCATTGAAGTTAAAGGTGGTGTGATATGGGAATATTAGACACTATGAAAAAGGTCGCAGAGCAAACCGGCCAGGCCGAAGCGCCGGCGGCCTTTATGTTTGGAACCGTGACGTCGGTCAGTCCACTTGTGATCCGCGTTGATAACCGGTTCGATATTGGCGAAAAACAGGTCGTCCTGATGAAAGAATTCAGGCCAGGATCATACCTGACGCATAAACACACAATTCTGCCCCACGATCACACGGTCCCACAACACAATACAGAAACGGCCGACGCACATTCCCACAGTGTCCAGCCGTTTCATACTGAAAATACCGGCCTTGAAACTGCACAGGAAATCTATTTCGGACTTGCTGTCGGTGACAAGGTCGTTCTTTTAAGAAATCAAGGGGGTCAGGAATTTCTGGTCCTGGGAAGGGTGTGATTTTATGGCATTGATACCGAACGCGGCGTCAGTCGCTATCGGTCAGGACGTCGAAGTCATTGAACAAAAGGATCAGACGTCCAGGACGTATAAGATCGACTTTTCGTCCGGCCGTGTGGGCGGATTTATAGACGAAACCGACGCCATGAAGCAAGCAATCATTAAAATCCTTCAATCAGAGCGTTTTTTATACCTGATCTATTCCTGGAATTATGGAATTGAAATGAACGCGATTGTCGGAAAAAGCTATCAAGTGATAGCAAGTGAAATCAAGCGTATTATTCGCGAAGCGCTTCTGGAAGACAAGCGGATCACGGACGTCTATGACATTACAGCCGAGCAGATCGATAAAAGGACGCTGTCTGTCAGGTTCACAGCGTCAACCGTGTTCGGCGAAGTAACCATTGAAACGGAGGTAAGCGCGAATGTTTGAAAACATGACCTTTGAAAACATCATGGACCGCTGTCTGGCGCGCGTTTCTGATTCCGTGGACAAACGTGAAGGTTCTGTCATATATGACGCTATCGCGCCGGCGGCGGCTGAATTGGCGATCCTCTATATCGAACTTGGAACTATCATGGACAGAGCGTTCCCCGACACGGCGACAGACGTTGATCTGACAAAAAAGGCCCAGGAAAGGGGTGTCTTCCGTCAGGCGGCTACATACGCCGTCAGGAAAGGCTATTTTGAAAACGCCCAGGGCGCCGGTTATGAACTGGCAATCGGAACACGCTTTTCAGGCGGCGACATCAATTACAGGGTTACGGAAAGGATCACGGCCGGACAGTACAAGCTGACAGCAGAAACGGCCGGCGCTGTCGGTAATGAGTATTTCGGAACCCTTTTCCCGATCGACTTCGTTGACGGACTGGCGGCCGCAACACTGGCCGACGTTCTTATTCCTGGCGAAGACGAAGAATCAGACGACTCCCTTCGTGAAAGGTATTTCGCAACGCTGAAAAGCCAGGCATTCGGCGGCAATATTGCCGATTATAGGAACAAGGTCGAACTACTACAAGGCGTCGGAGCCGCGAAGGTCATTCCGGTCTGGAATGGCGGCGGAACTGTGAAGATCGTTCTTCTGGACAGCGAATGGGGCGTTCCTTCTCCTGAACTGGTCGCTTCTGTCCAGGCTGACGTCGATCCGGTCGGAAGCCAGGGCGAAGGCGTCGGCATTGCACCGATCGGCCATATCGTAACAGTAACAGCCGTCACCGGCGTAACGATCGACGTGTCCTTCACTCTGACATTTGCTTCGGGTGTCACTTGGGCCAGTGTCCAGCAAGCCGTCTGTGACGCAATTCAAAGCTATTTCGTCGAACTGGCGAAGGTATGGGCCGATAGTTCAAACCTTGTAGTCCGTGTTAGCCAGATTGAAACGAAAATCCTGAACGTCGAAGGAGTGATCGACATTACAGGAACCACAATAAACGGCGGAACGGCCAATATTTCGCTTGACGCCACGTCGATTCCTGTCCTGGGGGTGGTGACAAATGGAGCTTCTTAATTACTGGCCGCGTTATCTTCGTGAACTGGTTGAATTCCAGCAGATCGCGAACGGGGAACAACCTGAATTTGACAAGGCCGTCCAGGCCGTCCAGAACGCCCCACAGGACTTTTTCCTGGTTAGCCTGTCCGAATATGGGGCTTCACGCTGGGAAGCGATCCTGGGCCTTTCTGTGGCGCCTGGCGACACGTTAGAAACAAGACGTCAAAGAATACTCCTGAAATACCTGGATCAGCTTCCCTACACATACAGAAACCTTTTGAAGTATTTATCCACAGTCAGTCAGGACTTCACCGTGAATCTTGATAATGACGCTTATGAACTTTTTATCCGGATTGTGCTTTCCGGATATGACCAGCGGGACGCCCTGGCGGCCGTGCTTGGCCGCATGGTTCCCGCGAACCTGGTCTTGAAAATGCAGTCGCAGATTCCGCAGACGATACTTCGGCCGGCTTTTACTGTGTGTTCGACGACTGTGACAATAAATAAGCATGAACACATTCCACAAGGAGGTTAAACTACTATGGCACGTTTCAGATCAACAATTACTGATCGAGGTAATGTAGTCCTGACCCAGTTGATTGCGACTGGATCACAGCTTCAAATTGTCAGAGCGGCCAGCGGCGACGGCGTCCCGACGGTAAGTCCGAACACATTGACCGCCCTTGTGTCGCCTGTGACAGTCGATACCCAGGTCCAGGCAAAGGAATTTATCGACGGAAATCCGTCCATTATGAAAATTCCGGTCCAGGTTACAAACGCCGGTCTTGAATCGGCGGTATGGATCAGAGAAATCGGAATTTTTGCCCTTGACGGGAACGGCGTTGAATTTTTATTCGCCTATTCCTGGCTTGACGGCGGCGACAGCGACAATATTCTTCCCCCTTCTTCCTTCCTGGGAGATATAGAAAATCCAGCCGACACTGTACACATTCACGACGTCGCTATGTTCGTGACGAACCAGGAAAACAGCGCCATTTCCGTTCAGGTCGGGGCTTCTTCCTTCGTTACGTCGGCGCAGATGATAGCATATTCCGCGCCACTCATTCACACACAGGCGGCCAATACAGTTATAGAATCCACAGGCCAGTCCGTCGAAGAAATTCAGCGGCGCCAGGATTATGATATTCAAGCTATCAAAGAACAGCTTGACACTGGATTCACAGGAACGACAGTTACACACACATTCGCGTCCGCACAGCTTTCCCAATGGAAAGGATACGACGGTTCAGGACTTCCGGAAGGTATCCTGGACACGACAAACAACAGGCTTTATCTGTGACCAGATTTGCCTGTAAGCCGTCGGAAACGTCCTGCCTTATATCTTCCCTATTCGTTGAATTACGGCCCGTATGCGGCCACTGTGACGGCGATAGCGTCGTCCTTTGTGGCGTGACATATGAAGGTGAGGAACAGACCGTAATTCTTCGCGATTATGGCTTCGATTATTCCGGCCGGCGCGAAACGATTGACGCAATAAGGGGGCGAATGTGTATCAATGGGAACAAGGCGAAACTATCAGCGAAGGGCGACTGGGAATGACAGTCCCCTTCATGTTCTTCCTGTCGTAGCCGATCTGATCGACTATACGCTGAACCTGACTGACAACGCGAAGCATTTTCCGAAAAAGATCAGGTTCACGATCGTCAACCGGATTCAGGAACGGGTCCTTTCGATCTACGAAAACCTACTGGAAGCAAATGAAATATTCCCGATCCGGAACGAATCAGACAAGGCCAAAAGGTTAGAACTGCAACGGGCCGCGCTGACTGACTGCAAACTGTTGCTTTTCTATATTGAACTTTCGAAAAAACGCGGTTATATCGACACAGGGACCTTTGAATATTGGGCAAAGAAAACCCTTGACGTGAAATTCATGTCCGCCGCCTGGTACAAGTCAGAGCAGGAACCGGCCGAAAAGGCGCAGGCCGGCCCTGACGAAGAACATAACTGACGGGCTTTGAATTAGGGTATGTCCTGTACCCCGAACGCCGGCAATTCGAACAACGCGCGGAATGTCAACACGGACGGCAGTTTGAGCAACAACAACGCGTACAACGGCAACAATGGCGTTCGGCCGGATTTGGTGGAAATCGTGACCGAGTAAGGTGAAGAACCTGAAAGCAGAGAACCCCGACAAAGGAGGACATATCCTTCCCGACGCCGGAAAGGCCAGGGTAAACACAAGATTGCTGACGCCAGGGCTTCGGCTACGACGCCCAGGCTATAAGCGGCAAGGAGGTTTTATATTTTGAATGGTGAACAGACTTCGCCTTCTGACTTTGTGAAGCTGACAGACTTGAACAATCTTTATGCGGCATACATGGACGCCAGAAAGGGCAAACGCTGGAAATATGCGGTCGTTCGATACGAAGTGAACGCGCTTGAAAACCTGACCTTCCTTCACTATATGCTGACTTCGAAAAAGTACCGGTTAAGTCCGTACAACTGTTTCATGGTCCATGAACCGAAGGAACGTCTGATCATGTACAATTCATTTCGCGACAAAATCGTCCAGCACAGCCTTTGCGATAACGTTCTGGAGCCGCGACTTCAAAAGACTTTTATCCTGGACAACTACGCAAGCCAGAAAGGCAAAGGAACACATTTCGGTCTTGACCGTCTGAAAGCGTTCATGCGGAGATATTACCGGCAGTTCGGGGCGGACGGCTGGGTCTTGAAATGTGATGTTAGAAAGTATTTTTACACTATTGATCATGGCGTTTTGAAGTCACAGCTTCGTCGGCTGATCCACGATCCCGACGTTCTGTGGCTTCTTGATATGATAATTGATTCAACGGAAGGAAAAGGGATTCCGATCGGAAATCACACCAGTCAGTGGTTCGCGGTCCTTTACCTTTCCGGAATGGATCATTTCATTAAAGAACGCCTGGGAATCAAATTTTACGGCCGGTATATGGACGACTTCTATCTGATCCACAACGACAAGGAGCATTTGAAATACTGCCTGTTGGAAATCCGGAAATATGTCGAAAGCCTTGGTCTTGAACTCAATGGGAAGACAGCAATTTTCCCGTTATCCCAGGGAATTGACTTCCTGGGATTCAGGACCTTTATGACAGACACCGGAAAGGTCGTCCAGAAAATACGCCGCGACAGCAAAAACCGAATCCGCCGGAAACTGAAAAAATTCCGTAACTTGCTGAATGAAGGAAGGATTGATTTTGAAACAATCCTGGCTTCATATGCAAGCTGGAAAGGCCATGCTGAACACGGTGACAGCCATCATCTTATCAGGCAGACGGACGAACTGTTCTACTGCCTATTTTCTAAAGAATTGGAGGGTTATCATGGCAAAGCAAATATCGACGTTACCCGTTGGCGCAATCGTGAAGTCCGTGAACACGAAGTACAACAATAGCGTCATTCGCTTCATTGTCGGACACCAGGCTTCGGGACGAACGAAGCTGGTCGCCAAAAAGATTATTACCCTGAAATGCTTCGACGCAAAGGAAGCAAGCAACCCAGACAGCAACAGGCAAAGCTACGGAAATAACAGGTACAGTCAGTCGAATATTGATAAATGGCTGAACAGTTCGGCCGGAGCCGGCGCCTGGTATTCGGCACAACACGCATATGACGCGCCGCCGAACAATGCGAATGTCTGGTCAAATTACAACGAATACGACGCCCAAGCCGGCTTCCTGTCATTCTTCGAAGAAAATTTTAGGAATGCGATTCTCGATACCACGATCAGGATCGCAAAGAACACAGTAACCGACGGCGGAGGTTATGAAGACATCACGCGAAAAGTTTATCTGTTGTCAGAAACAGAAGTCGGACTTGGTAATGAAAACGGCGTCGCAGAAGGTACACTGTGGGACTACTTCAACAGTGCCAGCCGCAGACAGGCATACCCTACGGCCGAAGCTGTCAGCTCTTCCGAATACACAAACGCCAGTCTTTCATCTTCGCAATACTGGTATTGGTGGTTAAGGACCCCGTTCGCCGGCATTTCGTACCGCGCGCGGTTTGTCAGCACGGACGGCAGTTTGAGCTACAGCTACGCGTACAACGGCAGCATTGGCGTTCGGCCGGCTTTGGAATTGGCATCTTCCATCTTGGTATCTGATTCTGCGGATACCGACGGCGCTTATATAATCCAGTGGAACCAGCCGCCCACAACCCCGTCTTCCATTTCGCACGGCACGCCCCGCGCTGGTCAATCGCTGACGATTACCTGTGGAGCGTCAACCGATCCGGAAGGCAATCCGATAAACTATGTTTTCGAGCGTCGCGTCGATACGGGCGCATATGTCCAGATCGGGATCACGTCTTCGACTTCGATTGTTGACACTGTGCCGACGTCAGGAACAAATTATCAGGTACGCGTAAAGGCCGTTGATTCCCTGGGCGCTGAATCCGCATATCAGACCGGATCGGCGGTTCCAATTTCCTATAACACGCCGCCTGTGATCAGCGGTTCGGATCAAAACCTGGGAGCATATACAACGCCGCTGACGTACAACTACACCGTGACCGACGCAGACGCCGGCCAGACCTTGACGGTTACTGAAACAGTCACAAACGGAGCCGAAACAATCACGCTTCGGACCTACACCGCAACCAGCGGAGCAACAAACACGGCTGACTTGACGTCCATATGGCTTCGCCTTTTGGCCGGTTCCCATACCCTGACGATCAGCGTCAGCGACGGCGCCGGAGGCACGGCCCAGCGCGTGATCACATTCAGCCGAACTGTTACCAGGATCGCCGCTTCCCGCGCATTTTCAACCGATTCGAAGGTTACAAAGTGCTTTGTTTCCTTATATCCGTCTGAAAGGCCGGCCGATAGCGTCCTTCATGTTGAAGTTACAAATAATCCCTTTGACGCTTCGCCGGTATGGGAGGACATCACGTCTAAAGTGAACCTATATGTCCACACATTCGCGAATCAGACAGTCGCCACAACAAACGGCCTGGCGTACCGCTTCACGCTCACGAAGGGGACCCAGACAATCGAAGTAATACAGGCGACGGTACGGTTCGCTTAAAAGGAGGGAATTGAAATGTTTGATCCTCAAGAATGCGAATTTGTTCCGAAGGAAAAGAAGGAAAATGAAAAGGACCTTCTAATCAAACAGCTTTCCGAAGAAAATGAACTTCTGAAAGGCTGCATCATGGAAATTTGTGACGTTGTATTCGCACAATAACAGAAAGGAGGAAACGTCATGTCTAAACTGGTTCAGTTATATGTCAATGAAATCAAAGCCGGTAATTTGACCATTGAAGACGTTCCGGCCGGCCTTAAAAGCAAAGTCGAAGCGGCACTTGTAGCCGATCAGGAAAAACAGGAAAACGAGGTGGTCTAATTGCGGACCACCGTTTTCATATTCCTTGCAAAGATATTCTTCGGAAAGGAGGTCTTTGAAATGTTAGTTCGTCTTTATGCTGGTGAAATCATTCTGGGAAAGATTCAGCTTGAAAACGTCCCGAATGGTCTTCGGCCACGCGTAACCGCGTACTTGGTCGAAATGGGTTACATTGAAGACGCCGCCCAGTAAGCGACGCAAAAAAAGAACGGCCCCCTGGGGATCACTTCCCAGGGGGTTATCTTTTGAAAGGAGCATTAAATATGTCAAAATTTACATCTTCCGGCTTGGTTGATTATGTCAAAAAAGCCCTTGAAACAAAAACCGTCTATATGTGGGGCGGCATTATGCGGTTGGTTACGGAACCATATATTTCGCGAAAAGTAAACCAATATCCTGACTGGTATAATGACGCACGTGTTCAGAAGTTCCGTTCATTGATCGGGAAAAACGTCTATGGCGTGGACTGTGTCGGCCTGATTAAGTCCTATTACTGGGGCGGCTTCGGGTCCCCAAATTACAGCGCCAGCAATGATAAAAGCGCAAACGGCATGTTCCAGGCGGCAACGGAAAAAGGACCGATCGGAACGATTCCAGAAATTCCTGGCGTCTGTGTCTGGCTGGACGGCCATATCGGCGTCTATATCGGTGGCGGCCTGGTGATTGAATCCACCAATAACACAAAATTCGGCGACGGCGTCTGTCAGACGAAACTGTCAGATCGTAACTGGACAAACTGGCTGAAATGCCCTTATATCGAATATGACCAGTCGGATCAGAACAGCGGTTCACCTATTACAAAAGGCAACACCGAACAGGAAGCCTTTATCAATAAGATCGGACCTATGGCGTCAGCCGATATGAAGTCGTCCGGAATCCTGGCTTCATTGACAATCGCCCAGGCGATTCTTGAATCCGGCTGGGGCAAGTCCGGCCTTACAATGGCCGCGAATAACCTATTCGGAATCAAGGGGACGTATAACGGCGAGGGTTACACCTGCAAGACGCAGGAATGGGACGGTTCAAAATATATCACTGTGGACGCTACATTCAGGAAATATCCTTCTTGGGCGGAATCTATAGCGGACCATTCAGCCTTATTCAACCGCCTTGATCGTTACAAGAACCTTCGCGGCCTGACTGACTATAAATTGGCCTGTCAATATGTCCGTGAAGACGGTTACGCCACTGATCCAGAATATACAAACAAGCTGATTAACCTGATCGAAAAGTATAATCTGACGTCCTGGGACGTGGAGGTTCCTTCTTCTGGCGGTAATTCACAACCGGCTTCCGATACTGTTTACACCGTAAAAAGTGGCGACACGCTTTCAAAGATTGCGGCCGCTTATGGCACGACATATCAGGCTTTGGCCGAGTATAACAGGATCGCGAATCCGAATATCATCTATGTCGGCCAGAAAATTAAAATCCCTTCCGGAAAGTCCGGTACGTCCACAGCGGCGCCGAAGACCTACACGGTAAAGAAGGGCGACAGTCTGTGGCAGATCGCACAGTCACAGCTTGGAAATGGGTCCAGGTGGCCCGAAATTCAAAAACTGAACGGTCTGTCCGGAACGACTATCTACGCCGGCCAGGTCTTAAAATTACCGGCATAACCGGAAAGCGGGGTGAATCTATGACAGTTGAATTGACAGTCGTCATTTCGATCGCTTGTGCTTTACTTGGCGCTGGAATCGGTGTGGCGACTTTCAAAAAGAACAGTGAAAAAGACGCGGCCGAAGAAGGAAAAAACGACGGCGTCTTCCTCACCGAGATCGGCTATATAAAGGCCGGAATTGACGACATTAAACGCAAGCAGGACAAGCAGGACGAATTATATGTAAGAATTGCGGAACGAATGACGGCTGTCGAAGCGTCCGCAAAACAGGCCCATTTAAGAATTGATAGAATGGAGGGAAAACAGCATGTCTAAAATATCCGAAAAGCTGGCTTCTTTGATCAATGTAAAGACGATTGTCACGTTTATCGTGATCACTGTCTTTGCGGTCCTTGCCCTTCGTGGCGTGTTCGACGCACAGGCAACAATGCAGATCGTTACAATGGTGATCGCCTTCTATTTCGGCACACAGCACGAAAAGAAGGACACCGGCGGCAACGCTGGCGGCGGTGAATCAAACAGCGATTCGGCAGATACTTAAACACGAAAAAAGCGGACGGGGAAATCAAACCCTGTCCGCTATTTTTATTATCAAGGCGAAACAATCCTGGAAGACCAGAATGTCTTCAAAGGGGTTCGCCTTATTTTGCTTTGGTGGAGGCGGTGGGTGTCGAACCCACGTCCGAAAATCCTTCCACAAGAGCTTCTCCGAGTGCAGTCAGCAATTTCACATTCCCTCTACCCATCTCCTGCTGACAAGATATGGGCTTTAGTAGCTTCATAGGTTCCGTTTCCAGCTCAAAGCTTTGCCGGACTCGGTTCCCCACTTAGATGACGATTCTATCCAGGTCGTGGGAATCCCGGTAGAATCGAGCAGCTATATTAAGCTGCTAGTGCGTAATTATCGTTTGCGTTTAATTTAGTTGCCACTTTTTACGTTGCTTGGCGACAACGACTCGCTACTCCTGATTCCGTATCCCCGTCGAAACCAAGTTCGCCCCCGATACTTTTTATTGCAGATAAATTATAACATATGTTCGAGTGGTTGTCAATCTCTCTCTCTATTGGTACTTCTCGCTTGAATGTTGAGCTATCCTTCTTTCTGCATCCTTTTTAGCAATTGTGTCTCGTTTGTCGTAAAGTTTTTTCCCTCTTGCAAGAGCAAGCTCCAGTTTAACCTTGCCATCTTTGAGATATATTGAGAGAGGAACCAGAGTAAAACCCTTTTGCTTCGTTTCGCCTATCAGCTTCCTTATTTCTCTTCTATGGAGGAGGAGCTTTCTTTTCCTTAAAGGGTCTACATTGTAAATATTCCCTTGCTCATAAGGACTTATATGCATCCCGTTAACATATACCTCACCGTCGTCAATGGAAGCATAGGACTCCTTGATATTGACCTTGCCCTGACGTATGGATTTTACCTCAGTACCTGTTAGGACTATACCTGCCTCTATGGTATCCTCTATGAAAAATTCGTGCCTTGCTTTTCTATTGGTTGCGATTACTTTAGTTCCAAGCTTTTTCATGCAATCACCCTTTGAAAGTTTTCGAACTTCAGTGTAGCAAATTTAGTCATCTGTGTCAATATTGGCAGAGGCTATGGCAAAGTCAATATTCTTTTTACCAATATCCGCTCCTATGACTTTTATCCTTACCTCGTCGCCCAGTCTGTAAGTCCTTTTGGTCCTTTCGCCAACTATCATGTAGTTTCCCTCATCGAAGAAGTAGAAATCATCCTCCATATTACTGAAGTGGACTAATCCTTCAATCGTGTTTTCAAGCTGCACGAACATCCCAAATGATGTCACAGAGGACACAATCCCGTCGTATTCCTCGCCGATCCTCTCAGCCATAAATTGAGCCTTCTTAAGATCATCGACCTCTCTCTCGGCCTCCTCAGCCCTTCTCTCTGTCATTGATGTATGGTCAGCAACCTCCGGAAGCCTACCTTCAAGGTATTCCATTCTCCTATGACTTAAGCTTCCCCTCAGAGTCTCCTTTATGATCCTGTGGATCTGAAGGTCAGGATATCTTCTTATTGGAGAAGTAAAATGCGAGTAATACTGGGCAGCAAGCCCGAAGTGCTTACCTGGCTCTGAGCTGTAAACAGCTTTTTGCATGGTTCTAAGAAGCAAGGTTGATATTACAGGCTCCTCTCTCCTGCCTTTTATCTCATCCGTAAGTCTTTGGAAGTCCTTGGGATGAAGCTCCTTACCCCTTATCGAATACCCGAAGTTATGGATGAATCTTAGGAAATCAGCTACCTTTTCAGGATTTGGATCCTCATGTATCCTGTACAGGAACGGGATTTGGGCCCAGAAGAATCTTTCAGCAACAGTCTCATTGCAGACCAGCATAAACTCCTCGATAAGTCTGTTCGCAACCCTTCTTTCCAGCTTCCTCACATCTATTGGCTTGCCATTCTCATCCAATTCGATGTAGCTCTCAGGGAAGTCGAAATCAATGCTTCCTCTTCGTTCCCTTCTCGCTCTCAATATGTCCATAAGCTCTTTCATGATGAAAAGCTCCTCTGCAACCTCTTTCAACTTTCCCTCAGTTGAGGTCTTGCCTTCGAGAAGGTCGGAGACGTCGTCATAAATCAGCCTTGCCTTACTGTTTATTACTGATTCAAATATTTCATGAGCATAAACCTTGCCTTTTTTATCTATGTCCATAATAACTGACATGGCAAGTCTGTCTTCGTTCGGGTTCAGAGAACAAATACCATTACTTAGCTCATGGGGCAGCATAGGGATCACTCTATCGAGAAGATATACTGAATTTCCCCTTTTAAGGGCTTCCTTGTCCAGTGGTGAGCCATCCTTCACGTAATGCGATACGTCGGCGATATGGACCCCAAGTCTGTATCCTCCATTATCGAGGCTTTCTATGGATACTGCATCGTCAAGATCCTTGGCATCTGCACCATCTATTGTGAACAGCTTAAGTTGCCTTAGATCTCTTCTTCGTGAAATTTCATCTTCAGGGATCCTCATTGGAACTGCTTGGGCTTCTTTAATGACATCTTCAGGGTAAACACTAGGCAGATTAAACATCCTTACTATGGATAGTATGTCAGTGCCCTTCTCCCAGGGGTAACCCAGAACCTCAACAACGCTTCCTTCAGGATTTCTCCTTGGTTCAGGCCATCTTGTAAGCTCCACGATTACCTTATGCCCATCCTTTGCATTCATTGATCCGGCTTTAGGGATAAAAATATCATAAGACAACTTATGATTATCAGGTATAACAAACCCAAAATTCCCGTTCCCCTCGTAGGTACCTATTACAGTCTCATTAGCCCTTTCAAGGATCCTGATTATTTCACCTTCCTGCTTTCTTGACGCCTCTCTGCGTTTAAGGATGTTAACAACTACCTTGTCCCCATGCATAGCGCCATTCATGTTCTCTGCAGATATAAAGACGTCCTCTCCAGGTCTGTCCTTCGATATTACAAAACCAAATCCCTTTTCATTGCCTTCCAAAACTCCCAGTGCCATATATTCATTATTTAATAACCCATATCTTTCGTTCCGGGCTTTCAGTATAATGCCTTCCTTTTCCATACTTTCAAGCGATTTGAAAAACTCCCTTTGATCCTTTCTATCGATCTTAAAGGCAACAGCTAGCTCTTCTTTCAGCATTGGCTTATATTTTGGCTGCTTCATAAATTCAACGATTATCTCTCTCATCGACATATTCACTCACTCCTTCCATCATAATCATTATGTACCCTTGCGGGCAAAAAAATGTAAGATACTTAAAATATCCTACATTTTGCCTGTTTTTGATCCGAACTGGGTTCTTGCAAACAGATTTGAATCAAAGGTGTACATGTTTTTCTCTTTTTCCTTGTGGGTTATCAGGGCGATTTCTATCATCTTATCGATAAGAGTTTTAAAATCGTATCCTTTGCCCTCCCATAGATAGAAAGCAAGAGATCCGGGGAGAGTGTTTATCTCGTTTACATACACACTGCCGTTTTCAGCTAAAAGAAAGTCAATTCTTGCATTTCCTCTTCCATCGATTGCCATGAAGGCATGTTTTGCAAGGTTTTCGATTTGCTTTCTCATATCGTCCGGTATATTGGCAGGAATTGCTCTTTTAGAATCTTCCCCTTTTTCTGATTTGCCCCCGCGGATATATTTATCGTCAAATGACAACAGGTCTGTCCAGCCTATAGGCTCTTCGCAAAGAGATGCCTCTACCTGGTCATCATAACCAAGAACGGCACAGTTTATCTCTCTCGGGTTTTCAACAGCCTTCTCAATTATTAGCTTCCGGTCGTAGCTTGCGGCAATCTGGAAGGCAAACTCCAGCATCTCCCTGTTTTTAGCCTTTGATATTCCTATACTTGATCCAAGGTTTGCCGGTTTTACAAATACAGGATATCCCAGTTTTTTCTCAATTTCCTCTATGACCTGGGATTTCCCGGAGATCCATTGTGATCTAAAGAACCATAGGAATTCTACAACAGGAAGATCGTTTGCCTTATATACGTCCTTCATTACAATCTTGTCCATCCCTACTGCCGATGCCAGAACACCTGCACCAGCGTAGGGCAGATTCAGCAACTCAAGAAGTCCCTGTACGCTTCCATCCTCACCGTTAGTTCCGTGGAAAGCTGGGAAAAATATATCCACCTTATCAAATACCTTCTTGCCGAAAATCCCTGCTTCTTCAGGATGAAGATATAGGTTCCCATCCCCAGGGATCCCTGAAAGCATGATCCTCTTTGTGTCTTTCAAATTGTTCTCCTTAAAGGATTTAAAACTCAGCAGGCTCCTTCCCGTTAGCCATCTACCGTCTTTGTCTACGTATACAGGAATTGGATCATATTTGGTTTTGTCCATATTCTCAATGATCTGCATTGCAGTTATCACAGAAACCTCGTGTTCTACACTTCTACCGCCAAACAGCACTCCTACCTTTTTCACAGATGGACCCCCCTACTCACTGTAGTTATCCGGCAGGTCGTTTTCAAACAAAACGACGTCACCAGATTTTGAGATTTTTCCTAACTCAACTGTAGCCTCACTTAAATTATTTACGACAATTATATTGTCTAATTTAAAATTGCTTTCCAGCAACCCCTCAAATATCGGCCTGGTTCTCTTCTCGCCGACAAGAATTGCATAATCACATACCTTGCCGATGTTTACTCCAAATTCTCTGTTGGCCTCTTCCTCCATATCACCCAATTCTATCATACCTGGTGTGACAATGATTTTTTTGCCATCCTTGAATTGACCCAACACCTCCAAGGCTGCTTTAGTACCTATCGGATTGGAGTTAAAAGCATCGTCGATAATTATTATCCCATTAGGGGCTTTTATCAGATTTAGCCTATGTTCAACCGGTTCTACCTTTGAGATGCCCCTCGCTATCTCTTCAAAGCTAAGACCTAGTATTTTTGCAGCACAGGCACCTGCGAGCAGATTATATATATTATGTTTGCCTAAAAGCTTGGTTGAACACATTATACTGTTTCCTTCCCTGTCCCTCAGCGTGAAGGTTGAACCCTCCTCAGTAACCTGGATATCCTCAGCATATACATCGAGCTTCTCGGTGTTTTCAAATCCATAGAGGAGCTTCTCCTTAAATGTTTTATCAGCAAGCTTCCTGATGTGTTCATTGTCATAGTTGAAAACAGCTACGCCATCAGTTGGAAGCTCTTCTATAAGCTCATATTTGGTTTTCATGATATTGTCGATGTTTTTAAAAGTTTCAATATGGACAGGGCCTATTGATGTCAGGATACCTATCTTTGGCTGCGCAAGTTCAGCCAGTTCTCTGATCTCTCCAATTACCTTGGCACCCATCTCTGCTATGAAAACCTCATGTTCATCCTTCAGGTCGTTGTTGATCACCTTTGATAAGCCCATTGGGGTATTGTAGGATTCGGGTGTGTTCAGGACATTGAACCGCTCTGAAAGTATTGTCCCTACTATGAATTTGGTGCTTGTTTTACCAAAGCTTCCTGTTATCCCTACCACTTTAAGATCTTCCCTTGATCTAATCTTGTTCTGAGCAGATGTGTAAAATCCCATATTTATTCTGTTTTCCACAGGCTTCATAAGTATGGTGGACCAAGCCAGAATAATAGGCTGAAGATAATAAACAGCGCCCAGGGAAACTAAGACCAAAATAGCTGTAAATATAACATTATCAATCAAAGATCCTAATAAAATCACAGGAAAGGAATATATAATGACTGACAGAACAAGATTTGCCCTAAAAAGTCTTGTTGCTCTCTGAGTCATTACAAGTGGTTTCTTAATAGGCTGTACTTCCTTGGAGAAGCTGTATGCTCTTTTTTTATTGCTTCCCAACCATTTGAGATAATGTTCAGCATCATAGCCCTCAAGCTGCACCATGTGAAGCGATTCCTTTGTCCTTTTTGCAGCAGCGACCATGAATACTGATCCTATAGCTACTACCAACAAAATAAATTGTAATTTCATCATATTCCTCCAGAGTCAGTTCCATCCTTCCTACTCTTGTCCTCTTTGAAAAAGGCTTTGAGTACTAAGGAAAACCTGTTATATTCATCTACATACGAGAAGTGACCTGCTCCCTCAAAAATCACGAGACCGCTGTCCTTTATCTCCCTCTCCATAATTTTTGCCTGATATAGCGGTGTAGCTTCGTCCTTGTCTCCCCATATCAGAAGCGTGGGAGCCTTTATATCCTTCAATATGGGCTTAAGATTTTCATTAACTACCCTGACGAGTATTTTTCTCATTATGCCCTGAGCATTCTGGTAATCATCAGATCCAAACTTTTTGTAGAGTCTTTCCATCCTTACAGGATCTTCCTGCCAAAAGAATACCAGTCTCCATAAAAGCTTCATCAGCTTAAACATTCTGACCTTCAGATGATACCTTATAGTTCTTCTTGGTATTAAGCCGGCACTGTCTATCAGTACGAGCTTATCAATTAAATCAGGATGCCTTGCTGATAGTATTATCGATAGTTTTCCACCGAAGGAATGTCCTATTAGAGACAGCTTTTCGATCCCTAGCCTATCGATGAATATCTTAAGTATGTCTGCATAGTGGAAGGATCCGAAAACCTCCTTTGGGGTTCCTGAACTGCCAAATCCCGGCAGGTCCAGAGCAATCACTCTATGCGTACCAGAAAGAATGTTGACAATGGGTCTAACCGAAGCGATGCTTGCACCCCAGCCATGGAGTATGAGTACTGTCTCACCTGAGCCCTCGATAATGTAATTAAGTTCTATGCCTTCAATATTAATATTCAAATAAGATCCTTCTCCTATCTGGACTATTAATGCTACACGTTAAAATTATACCACATCGGGACACTTTTATACAGTAGTTCCACTACATAAAAAATCCCTCTTGCGAGGGATTTCTTTCTAGAACAGTTTGCCGCCGTAGGTAACGAATACCTGGGCGAATACAAGAGCTACAATAGTCATAAGCTTTATAAGGATATTCATCGATGGTCCTGAAGTATCCTTGAACGGATCTCCAACGGTATCGCCGGTTACAGCAGCTTTGTGAGCCTCACTGCCCTTTCCACCATGATTCCCCTCTTCGATGTACTTCTTGGCATTATCCCAAGCTCCACCTGCATTGGACATGAATATCGCCATTAATACACCTGTAATAAGTGCACCTGCGAGAAGCCCTCCCAGAGCTTCCGCACCAAGTATCAAACCAATTGCTATTGGAACTACAACTGCCAGCATCCCTGGAACTATCATTTCCTTGAGTGCCGCCTTTGTACTTATATCTACACAGGTTGCATATTCAGGGGTCGCAGTTCCTTCCATGATACCTGGTATTTCCCTGAATTGTCTTCTTACTTCCTCGATCATCTTGAAAGCAGCTTTTCCTACTGCATCCATGGTCAATGCACCAAACAGGAACGGAAGCATCCCGCCTATCAACAAGCCCGCGATTACAGTTGGCTTGGTCACGTCTATAGCTGTAAGCTTAACAGCTTGCGTATAGGAAGCAAATAAAGCAAGTGCTGTAAGAGCTGCTGAACCTATGGCAAAGCCTTTACCTATAGCTGCTGTAGTATTTCCTACTGAGTCGAGCTTATCAGTTATTTTTCTAACTTCTTTAGGAAGATGGCACATTTCTGCAATACCACCGGCATTATCTGCAATAGGACCATAAGCGTCAACTGCAATGGTCATACCTGCAGTTGACAGCATTCCAACCGCTGCCAGCGCAATACCATAAAGTCCTTTTGCCGGCTCAGCATTTCCGCCTGCCACATAGTATGCCACAAGAATACCGATTGCAATTACAATGATTGGAGCTGCTGTTGACATCATTCCAACTGAGAGGCCCCCGATTATATTTGTTGAGGCTCCTGTTTCAGATTCCTTTGCTATCCTCTTAACTGGCCTGTAGTCTGCTGATGTAAACATCTCAGTTATTTTTGCAATAGCAAGTCCAACTACAAGTCCTGCCATTATAGCTACAAATGGCGCAAAAGCTCCCAATATGACCTGACTTAAAAATGCAGCTGCTACCATTGTCACTATTGAGCTTACAAGCGTACCTTTGTTAAGTGATTTTTGTGGGTCTGCATCACCCTTAACGAAAAATGCTCCAACAATTGAAGCTAAAATACCGACTGCTGCCAAAGCAAGTGCAAACAGTACACCTTGCTCCCCAAATGCTACCAATCCAAGAGTTATAGCCGATATTATCGCTCCGACATAAGACTCAAAAAGGTCAGCACCCATTCCTGCTACGTCACCAACGTTGTCACCAACGTTATCAGCGATTACCGCCGGGTTTCTTGGGTCATCCTCTGGGATCCCTGCCTCCACCTTACCAACAAGGTCAGCTCCAACGTCTGCTGCCTTAGTGTAAATACCTCCACCAACTCTTGCAAAAAGTGCAATTGATGAAGCGCCCAATCCAAATCCTGTAATGATCGCCGGATCTTTAAAAATAATGTAAGAAACTCCAACGCCAATGATGCCAAGTCCTACTACGCTCATTCCCATAACTGCCCCTCCTGAGAATGCAACGTTAAGAGCTTTGGTCATTCCACTTTCCATAGCAGCATTAGCTGTTCTTACATTTGCTTTTGTTGCAACCTTCATTCCAAAGTAGCCTGCAAGCATTGAGAATGCGGCCCCGAATACGAAAGTTATTGCTGTAGCAATATTGATCAATAATGCCAGTACTACGAATAATGATACGATAAAGATTGCCAATGACTTATATTGTCTTGACAGGAATGCCATGGCACCTTCCTGGATGTAGGTTGAAATTTCTTTCATTCGGTCGTTGCCTGGGCTTACCTTGTTGATAGTTGATGCTTTGTAGAATGCAAACAACAAAGCAACCACTCCAGTCAATGGAGCGGCGATCAAAATAAAATCCATTTTACCCTCCTCCTTAAAATGCTGCCAGTGCTATAGCAGAAATTATAAACACTATTGACGAAGCAATAGTAACCTTCCTCAACATAGCTTGTCTGCTGGTACCAATGCTCTTTCCGAACAATGAATCGGCAGATCCGCCACCCATGGCTCCAAGGCCCTCTGACTTGCTTTCCTGCATGACGATGCTGACTATCATGGTGATGCTGGCTACCAGCATTAAGACTGAAAACAAAGTTGACATTCCCACACCCCCTGTATCCCAAATAATTATTTATCCAAGTCTATAACATTAACATTTTAACATAGCCTAATAGTAAAAGCAACGGCAAAAGTCATTTGTGTTTATTCCCTTTTTGCTTTTTGACACTTCGGACACACTCCTCTTATTTCAAGATTGTGGCCTACTATCTCGTAACCGGTGGATTTCCTGATCTTAATTTCATAGTCCCCCAGAGGACAACCCTTTATCGGTATTATCTCATTGCACACAGTGCAAACGATGTGATGTCTGTGCTCTCTGTGATTCAACTCATAGGTGGCCTTTCCCTCAAGATTGAGGTTTGTTTTTATAAGAATATCTTTTTGAGTAAAGGCATCCAGTATTCTATATACAGTTGACAGGTTGGCAGTGCCTTTTTCTCCTCCCGAAAGTGTAAGATATATATTCTCGGCAGTCAATGGCGAATCTGCTTCAGAAAGGATCTGTAATATTCCTATCCGTTGCTTTGTAACCTTGATGTTGCTTGCCTTCAACAGCAATACTATATCGTCCTGTTTCATCATCCACCCTCCTAACTCCTTAGAATAGGCTTCAATGCAAAGAATACAATGAAAACAAATGCATTTACCATTACTATTGTGGCACCGGACGGGAAATTTAAAACGTAGGAGGTTAGTACCCCTACTATGACGGCTGCAACCGATATCAATGCTGAAATAACTATAGTTGACTTAAAGCTCCTTGAAACCTGAAGTGCAGTTACAGTTGGAAATACGATCATGCTTGAGATCAGCATTGTACCTACTACTCTTATCCCCAGGACTATGGTTATGGAAGCTAGAGTTGCTATAAGATAGTTCATAAGCTTTGTCCTTATGCCTATTACGCTTGCAAATTCCTCATCATGTGTGACCGCAAACAGATCATTGTAGAAAAATACTACAAGCGCGATCACAAATCCTGCCAGAACAATGGACAAGTACATGTCTGAGTCCTTTATCGCCAGGATGCTTCCAAACAAATAGCTGAACAGGTCTATGTTGAATCCACCGGCAACACTTGAAATCAATACGCCTAAGGCTACGGAGAAGGAAGAGACCAGCCCAATTGCCGCATCTCCATGAAGTCCCGCCTTTTCATTCAACTGCATTATGAATATGGATGACAATATTACAATAGGAATAGATATCAATAGCGGGGAAGTCCCTAAGAATAGTGCTATTGCCACTGTAGCAAAGCTTACGTGGGCCAGCCCGTCACCTATCATGGAATACTTCTTCAGTACGAGGAAGATGCCAAGGAGCGCACTGCTCAGTGCAATAAATACCCCTACTATTATGGCTCTCTGCATGAAGCTATAGCTTAAAGCCTCCTTGATCAATTCAATTATATCGGTCATTTTAACACCTCTCAATGAATATGGTCATATTCAGGGAATTCTTCAGCTGGACCAAAATACTCGATTTCTCTATCCAGCAGCATTATCTTTCCAGCACATTTTCTAATCGAAGCTATATCATGAGATACCAGGAGGATACTGGTTCCCTCATTCTTATTGATGTCTCTGATCAACATGAAAAAATCACTTCTTACCTTTGGATCCAAAGCACTTGTAGGCTCGTCCAATATCAATAGCCTGGGGTTACTGACCATAGCTCTTGCCAGAAGAACTCTCTGCTGCTGTCCTCCCGACAGATCTCCAATTTTTTTATGCTTCAGGCTGTATATATCAAGCCTTTCCAGGATATCGTCTATTTTTCTGTCGTCTTCCCTGCCTATCCTTTTAGGAAAGCTTTTTGAACCAATCAAACCGACTGCAATGACCTCATGTACCTCAGCCGGAAAAAGAGTATTCCCAGTCACAGCAACCTGCGGAAGATACCCGATGCTTCCCCTGGAACCATTGGCTGAATATGAGACTACTTCTCCAGATACAGCTTCAACCAAGCCGAGAAGTGCCTTGACCAGTGTTGTTTTTCCTGATCCATTTGCTCCCACAAGCCCAATATAATCTCCCTCGTTTATCTCAAAGGAAATATTTTTCAAAACCTCCTGTTGCCCGTAATTGACACATAGATCTCTGACTTCCAATATTTTATTCATCATATCCCAGCCCTATCTTCAGATTCTCAAGGTTTTCATACATAAAATCAATATAGCCTTTTCCAGACTCAAGGTCAGCAATGGATACGTTGTGAACGCCATGCAAAAGAAGTATCTGGATCCCAGTTTCCTCTGCAATCACTCTGGCAACCTTGGGATCGGCAAGCTCTTCATAAAATATCGCCTGGGCATTTGTAGAAGCAATAGTTTCCATCAGACTTGCTATGCTCTTTGGGCTTGGTTCAGCATTTGGTGAAAATCCTTCATAAGGGGACATATGCTCCAGGCCATATCTGTGGGCGAAGTATCCGAATGCGAAATGCCCTCCCGATAAAATTGTGTTTGACTTTGAATGGTCAACTACATTTCGTATATCCTGATCCAGCTTAATCAGCTTTCCCTTTAGTATTTCGGTGTTCTCAGTATAGTATGTGGAGTTCTCAGGATCTGCTTCTTGAAGTACGGTATTTATACGGTCTACCATAATGACAGCCATGTTCGGGTCTGTCCAATAATGCGGATCGACTCCATAATCCCCATCCTCGTGGCCATCTTCATCCTCTTGGTCATTAATATGCTCATCCCGTTCAAGTAAAGGGATATCCTCTGACAGATCCACTACCAATACCCCCTGTGATTTCAAATTCTCTACTATATTGGCTGCCCAGGGTTCCATAGCTTCACCAGTATATAAAAATACATCAGTTTTGGATAGGGATACTATATCCTTCGGTGTAGGTTCAAAAGAATGTGCTTCCATACCAGGAGGCAATAAAAGTGAGACTTCAACCAATTCTCCTCCTATTTCCCTTGCAAAATCATACTGAGGGAACAGCGTCGCTGTAATGGATATCTTACCCTCCACGGTCTCATGACTGACCGGCCCCTGTTCCTTAGGGTCTGTATCCACTGCACAACCAGCTGCAAGTATTAAGCCAAATATTACAATCATTATGATAAGAATTTTTATAGATTTCATTGTTTGACCTCCTTAGCGATTACTTGTAAGATATACCCTCATAGAAAAAAATAAAACGCAAATGCAAATTATTTGCATGTGCGTTTTATTTTACCTCTGTCTTAACAGGTTGTCAAAGATTATTTTTTGATATTGTAGAAGGTCTTGATACCCTTGAATTTTGCCATTTCCCCGAGTCCGTCCTCAATCCTTAGCAGCTGGTTGTACTTAGCCACCCTGTCAGTTCTTGACGGAGCACCAGTTTTTATCTGTCCTGCATTAGTAGCCACTGCCAAATCTGCAATAGTGGAGTCCTCTGTTTCACCTGACCTGTGAGATATAACAGCAGTATAGCCATTTACCTTAGCCAGATCAATTGCATCCAGGGTTTCAGTTATAGTACCTATTTGATTCAGCTTTATAAGGATTGAGTTGGCAACACCCATTTCAATACCTTTTTGCAGTCTCTCTGTATTTGTAACGAAAAGGTCGTCGCCGACGATTTGGATCTTTTTGCCAAGCTTATCTGTCATAAGATTCCAGCCGTCCCAATCATCCTCTCCCAAGCCGTCCTCAATAGATACTATTGGATATTTTTCCACTAACTCCTCATAGTACTTGACCATCTCCTCGACGGACAATACTCTGCCTTCGCCCTTTAGGTTGTAGGTTTTGCTTTCTTCATTATACATTCCTGATGCTGCCACATCCAGTGCAAGTACGATGTCTTTTCCTGGTTCATAGCCTGCCTTTTTTATCGCCTCAACTATCGTTGCCAGAGCTTCCTCATTGCTGGACAGGTTAGGAGCAAAGCCTCCTTCATCACCGACTGATGTGCTGAGACCCTTTGATTTTAAAACAGCTTTAAGATTATGGAATACCTCTGTACCCATCCTAAGTCCTTCCTTAAAGCTTGTTGCTCCTACAGGCATTACCATGAACTCCTGGATGTCAACGTTATTGTCGGCATGCTCGCCGCCATTTAGGATGTTCATCATGGGAACAGGGAGAGTTTTGGCGTTTACTCCGCCCAGATATTGATACAAAGGCACTCCCAATTCATTTGCTGCTGCCCTTGCCGCTGCCATGGATACTGCCAGTATAGCATTGGCTCCCAGCTTTCCCTTATTGCTGCTATCATCAAGCTCTATCAGTATCTGATCGATAAGAACCTGATCGAATACTTCAAGACCAATTATTTCATCAGCAATTATATTGTTTACGTTGTCTACAGCTTTCTGTACTCCCTTGCCCAGGTACCTGGACTTGTCCATGTCTCTAAGCTCTACTGCCTCGTATATACCTGTTGATGCCCCCGAAGGCACTATTGCCCTCCCAAATGCCTCAAGCTCTGTCCAAACCTCGACTTCAACGGTAGGATTACCTCTGGAATCTAACACTTCTCTTGCGTATACATCTGTTATCAAGCTCATTCTATCACTCTCCTGTTCAATTTATTATCAGGGACTCCCCTGTCATTTCAACTGGCTTATCAAGTCCTAAAAGCTCAAGGATCGTAGGTGCAAGATCAGCCAAAATACCGGCCCTTAGTTTAATATTTCTTTCCCCAACCAAAATCAGTGGTACCTCATTGGTCGTGTGAGCTGTAAAAGCACCTCCATTTTCAGTATCGATCATCATTTCTGCATTCCCATGATCCGATGTGATTATGACTCTTCCATCGTAATCCATCATCTTCTTAACTATTTCACCCAGACAAATGTCCACAGTTTCCACTGCCTTAACTGCTGCGTCAATGACTCCTGTATGGCCTACCATATCAGGGTTGGCGAAATTAAGGATAATTAGGTCATATTTCATAGATTCTATTCGCTTAAGGACCTCATCCTTAACCTCATATGCACTCATTTCAGGCTTCAGATCATAGGTAGCGACCTTTGGCGATGGTATGAGAGCTCTGTCTTCATTCTCAAAGGGAACCTCACGCCCCCCATTAAAAAAGAAGGTTACATGAGCGTATTTTTCCGTTTCAGCTATTCTTAGCTGTGACATGCCTTTGCGGGCAATATACTCCCCAAGCGTATTCTCAAGTCCGTCATTTCTGTAGGCAACATGAATGTTCTCGATCGTCTTATCGTACTCCGTCATTGTAACAAAGTGCACATCGACTCTCTTGTTTCGCTCAAAACCGGTAAATTCATTGTCCATTATCGCCCTTGTTATCTGTCTGGCTCTGTCTGGCCTGAAGTTGAAATAGATTACTGAATCCTTATCTTCTATGGTCGATACCGGATAGTTATCCTTAAGGATCACAGTAGGCAACATGAACTCGTCGGTTATTCCTACAGCATAAGAATCCTCTACTGCCTTAACAGGATCATCTGCGATTGGACCGATTCCTGATACTATGGCATCATATGCCAGTTTAGTCCGCTCCCAACGCTTATCTCTGTCCATAGTGTAATATCTTCCCGACACAGTTGCAATTGAGCCAACGCCTATAGCTCTGATCTCTTTCTCAAGCTCGCCAACTTGTCTGGCGCCGATAGTTGGAGGAACGTCCCTCCCATCAAGGATAGCGTGAACAAACACCTTGTCGATGCCCTCGTTTTTCATGAGCCTCAATAACGCATAAAGATGAGTGTTGTGGCTGTGTACTCCGCCATCCGATACAAGACCCATCAGATGCACTGAGCTGTTGTTCCTTTTTGCGTTTTCTACGGCTCCAAGAAGAGCTTCATTCTTAAAAAACCCGCCATCATCGATATCCTTGGATATCCTTGTCAGCTCCTGATAAACTATCCTCCCTGAGCCTATATTTAGATGTCCGACCTCAGAGTTACCCATCTGGCCCTCAGGAAGACCTACAGAAAGGCCGCTAGCCTTTAGTTTTGTGGTTGGCCACTTAGCCATGAGATCGTCAAAATTCGGTTTCCGTGCAAGCTTGACCGCATTCCCGGGACCGTCTGGTCCTATTCCAAAGCCGTCTAATATCATAAGCATTACAGGTTTCTTAGACATTTGCTTCCTCCGTCTTATAGTTGATTAGTCTCCCAAAATCACTGGCCTTAAGGCTTGCGCCACCTACCAGGGCTCCATCTATGTCTTCCATGGACATAAGTTCCTTTATATTGTCTGGCTTGACACTCCCACCGTACTGGACCCTTATAACAGAGGAAGTGCCCTTGTCATATAGTGACTCCAGGGTCTTTCTTATAAGGCCGCACATCTCATTCGCTTGCTCGGATGTCGCTGTCTTGCCTGTACCTATAGCCCAAATAGGTTCGTAAGCTACAACTGTTTTTTCAGCATCCTTTGATCCAATATCTTTAAAAGCCTTCACTATCTGATCCCTTACCAGAGTCAGATGAATGCCGTCCTCTCTTTGTCCAAGGGTCTCGCCCACGCATACAATAGGTATCAAGCCTTCATCTAATGCTGCCTTGAGCTTCATGTTGACTGTCTCGTCAGTTTCACAGAAATATTGCCTGCGTTCGGAATGACCTATTATTACATATTCCGTTCCCAGTTCCTTAAGCATTACAGATGAGATTTCGCCTGTATAAGCTCCTTTTTTTTCCCAGTGCAGGTTTTGTGCTCCGATCTTTATCCCAGTTTCCCTTGTAAGCTCTATTGCAGCCTGTATCGATGTGTAAGGAACACAAAGCACTGTCTCAACATCTCCGCTCAATTCTATCTCAAGGATCTCCTTTATGAGATCATTCGTCTGCTCGATTGTATTATTCATCTTCCAGTTTCCTGCTATTATTGGTTTTCTCAACCGAATTCCTCCTTATTCACTGATGGCGTCTATACCGGGGAGCAGTTTCCCTTCAAGAAGCTCAAGTGATGCTCCTCCTCCGGTCGAAACATGAGTCATCCTATCTGCAAGCCCTGCTTTCTCAACAGCAGCAGCAGAATCCCCTCCACCGACTATAGTTATTGCACCCGACTTTACCATAGCCTCAGCAATCGCATAGGTTCCCTTATTAAAGCTGTCCATTTCAAAAACACCCATTGGCCCGTTCCAGATTATCGTCTTAGCCTCACTGATTACACTCTCGAACAGTGCTATGGAATCAGGACCTATATCAAGACCCATCATATCAGAAGGTATACTCTCAACTGGAACATTAAAATGCTCAGAGTCGTTCTTGAACTCCCTTGCTACAACTACATCTATGGGGAGTATCAGAGCTACACCATGCTTCCTTGCTTTTTCCATAAGCTCTTTGGCAAGATCCAGCTTATCCTCCTCTAAAAGTGAGGTGCCTATTTCAAGCCCCTTGGCTTTAAGGAATGTGAATGCCATGCCTCCTCCAATTATTATTGTATTGACCTTGGTAATAAGATTTTCTATAACTCCTATCTTGTCTGATACCTTAGCTCCACCTAATATAGCCACAAATGGTCTTAGCGGTTCATCAAGCGCTTTGCCCATTATCCCTACTTCCTTTTCTACCAGGAATCCCAGTGCTGAGGGAAGATGTCTTGATACTCCAACATTCGATGCATGAGCACGGTGTGAGGTTCCAAAGGCGTCGTTGATATAAATATCCGCCAATGAGGCTAAGCTCTCAGCAAACTCCTCTCCGTTTTTCTCCTCTTCCTTACGGAATCTTGTATTCTGAAGCATCATGACCTGTCCTGGTTTAAGGGACTCAGCCATTGCCTTCACCTTGTCACTGACGACCATATCATCGTCTGCGAAGATGACCTCTCTGTCGAGCAGCTCAGACAGTCTTTTGGCCACTGGAGCCATTGAATATTTTGCCTTGGGTTCTCCCTTTGGCCTGCCTAAATGTGACATAAGAATGACGGATGCATCGTTGTCCAGAAGATATTTTATAGTGGGCAATGATGCTGTTATCCTTATGTCATCAGTTATATTCATTTCCTCATCCATAGGTACATTATAGTCTACTCTTACGAGTACTCGCTTCCCTTGAATATCCATATCTCTTATTGTTTTTTTATTCAACATGCCATCCACCTTCTTTATAGTTTTGTGGTAACGCAAAACGGGTCGGGTCATATGGACCCGACCCTGATAATACTACATCTTTGAAGCTATGAGACTTGCCAGGTCGACTACTCTTCTTGAGTAACCCCACTCATTGTCATACCATGATACTACTTTAACCATGTTGTCTATTACCATTGTAGAGTCGGCATCCACTATAGATGACCTATTATCTCCAACGAAATCTCTTGATACCAGAGGTTCTTCACTGAATCCGAGGATTCCTTTTAATTCTCCCTCGCTTGCTTCCTTGAGGAATGCATTTACCTCTTCCTTGGTAGTCGGTTTTTCCACTTCGAAAACTACGTCCACAAGTGACACTGTAGGCACTGGAACCCTTAATGCAAATCCATTCAGCTTGCCCTTAAGCTCCGGAAGAACAAGGGAAACCGCTTTTGCTGCACCTGTAGTAGTCGGTATTATATTCTCGGCTGCAGCTCTTGCTCTTCTAAGATCCTTATGTCTCTTGTCATGGACCATCTGGTCATTTGTATACGCATGAACAGTGGTCATAAGGCCTTTCTTTACCCCCAGCTTGTCAAGTATCACCTTTGCAACAGGAGCAAGACAGTTAGTCGTACAGGATGCGTTGGATATTACCACGTGTTTCTCCGGGTCATACAAATGGTCATTAACACCCATTACAATGGTTATGTCCTCATCCTTTGCAGGAGCGGTTATCATCACCTTTTTGGCACCTGCTTCAATGTGTTTCATAAGGTCTTTCTTATCCTTGAAAGCTCCGGTGGAGTCTATAGCAAGGTCTACTCCAAGCTCTCCCCAGGGAATATCTATCGGATCTCTGAAAGCAACCACTGGAATCTTCTTCCCATTAATAATAAATCCTTTGTCATAAGTCTCGATGGTTCCCTCGAACTTCCCATATATACTGTCATACTTGAAAAGATGAGCCAAATCCGGAATGTTGCCAGATGCATTTATAGCAACTATCTCAAAGTCCTCTACATTTTGCTCAGCCCAAACCCTGACCACATCTCTACCTATCCTGCCAAATCCGCTTAATCCCACTCTTAAAGTCATATAAATTCCTCCTCTTGATTAGTTTTTAATTTCTAATATTCTATTTGCCACAGCTTCATCTATGACCAGAGTCATGTCCTTTCGGATCGATGAAACGGCAATAATCGCCTCTGCCTTCTCAGTTCCGCCGGCAACTCCGATAACCTCCGGAACTTTTAGATATGTTTCCAGTGAAAGCCCCACTGTTTTATACTCCCAAAGATCTCTTCCTGAAATGTCAAAATAATGTCCAAACGCCTCTGCCACCGCATTATTCCTCATCAGGTCATCAAACTTGCTTTCAGGGAGCGTCCTCCTCCTTGCCATCGTATCAGCGCGACCTATACCAAATAGCAATACTCTCATGTGATCGATCATTTTCAGTATTTCTTTTATCTCCTCGTTTCCGAGGGCAAGCCGTTTTGCATCTTCGCCCATGCTGTCAGGGAGATAAAGCAGTCTGTATTTCGCTCCCAAAGCTTGTCCGATCTTTGCTGCTATTGAGTTTGATTGAGTGTATATATCAGTCCCAAGTCCTCCTCTGGCAGGTATTATAGTAACATCCGGATATCTTTTCTCTGATGTTATCACGTCTGCCACGACAGCCATAGTACTGCCTCCTGTAACTCCAACGATATCTCTGCCATCAAGCTTTTTCTTCAGTATTTCCGCTGCTGAACGACCCATCTCAGCGAGAACCAGATTGCTTGTTGAAGAATCTCCAGGTACTACCATTAAACACTTTACTCCTATAGCTTTTATAACCCTTTCTGTCAGCTCAGGTATCCCCTTGATGGAATTATACGCTTCATCCAGACTCTCCAATAGCTCCAGACCCGAGTCTGTAACATACATACCCATATTGTCTGAGTTTAATAACCTAAGACCTTTCATAATATCCAGCTCTGACCTGGCTATCCTTTCAGATAAGCCAAGCTCAGCTGCCAAGGTTCTCCTTCCAACCGGTTGTCTGAAGGCAACTGTCTTAAGGATAAGATATCTCCTTTCGAGGATGTCTATTGCCTCAGGTGCTATTATTGACAATCTATTCAAGAATTCTATAATACCACCTCCTATACTATGGACTAATTATGTCCCAGCTATTATGTATTTGTCCCACCATGGGTAAAAAAATATAGCTCACTTATATTATAGTACAGGGTTGGCTTATTTGCAAGGCCAACCCCAATTAATATCTCCTTCTGAGTGTCGATGATGGAATATTCAACTCATCTCTGTATTTTGCGACTGTTCTTCTGGATATCTCGACGCCTTTCTTTTCGAGGATCTCAGATATTTGCTGGTCACTTAAAGGTTTTTTGGGATCTTCACCAGCCACCATGGATCTAATCATCGATTTCACGCATGTAGCGGATACGTCCCCGTCAGTGCCTGAAAGCCCTGTGGTAAAGAAATATTTAAGTTCAAATACTCCTCTTGGAGTTTGTACATATTTCCCATTAGTAGCCCGTGAAATCGTAGATTCGTGCATCTTTACGTCCTCTGCGACTTCCTTCAGAGTCATCGGCACGAGAACCTTTTCCCCATGCCTGAAAAATTCTCTTTGTCTGTTCAGGATCGATTCAATTACTTTATAAAGCGTTTTCCTTCTCTGTTCAATGCTCTTGATTATCCAAAGGGCTGAATTGAACTTTTCCTGTAGAAATTCAGAGGTTTTTTCATCAGTTGTGTTTATTATAAGATTCTTGTAATACTCATTAATGTTAAGCCTAGGTCCGGAAATGTCGTTAATGGTTATAATTAACTCTCCATCGATCTCTTCAATGGATGCATCAGGTACGATATACCTAATGTCCTCTCCATCGCTTCTGAAGGTTCTTCCTGGTTTTGGTTCAAGGGACTTGACCCAGTCTGCGTATTCCTGTGCATCCTCGATTGTTATGCCCAAATCCTTTGATATCTTTGCCAGCTTATTGGAAGCAATATCCTCCAGGTAATTCATGATGATATTTTTAAGTATCTGATCTTTAGTATCTTTCACCTGCAGCAGCAAGCATTCTTTAAGGTCCCTTGCACCGACCCCGGTTGGTTCAAAGCTTTGGATCACTGAAAGCATAAGCTCGACCTCTTCAATCGAGACGCAAAGCTGAGCGGCAATATCCTCAGCAGTTGAGGAAAAATAACCATTGCAGTCTATATTGTTTATGATGTAATCGGCTATTCTGTACTCTCTTGAGCCTATGCTTATCATATTCAGCTGCTCAGTAAGATGATCCCTGAGGGTAGGTGAATAGCTGATGTAATTATCCATGGAGTACTCATTTCTGGATCTGTCGATTTCACTTTTGTAGCTTATATCATCGAAGCTTTCAAGAAACTCCTTCAAATCAATGTCCTTATCTTCCTTCAGGTTTTCTATCGTTTGGGAGTCCACGTCGCTTCTTTCCATTTCGAGCATCGGATTTTCCTCCAGCTCCTTTGAAAGATAATCCCGAAGCTCCAGGCTTGTATATTGGAGCAGCTGAATAGCCTGCCTGAGTTCTGGAGTCATTACCAGCTTCTGGCTTTGCTCTAACGTTAAATCATAATTTAACCTCATAATGCTCCCCCCTCCCGAAATACTACATTTATATTATATCAAATCAGGGTGGGGTAAACAATCGTTTATGCAATTTTCATACCTATTTCAGTGTAAATCGAAAAAAAAGCAAAAAATAATATCGGGGAATATCCGTTTTATGACATTCCCCCAATAATATCTTAGTTTAGCAGTCTTCAGCCTGTCCTACTGAATAGCCTGCTTTAGAGAGTACTCCCAGTGCTTCGCTTATCTTTGTTTCATTTACCATCACTATTGGTCCTGTGCATCCCATTCCGGACTCTGCATAAATTCCACTTGACCATAGAACCTTGACTGCATCCTCAAGCTCCATAATATCTATTCCATCTATAGTGCCTGTTACAGGCTCTTTCTCAGGAGCTTTAGCTCCTGCTTTGGATTCTTCTTTTTTCACTTCTTTTGTAAGTGATGAAAGAAGCTCTTTAAGCCCAGCCTTGTTGGCTGCCTCAAATTCTGTCTTTGCAACTGCTAAAACATCTCCCTGTACCAGCTCGACAGCATATGAAATTGCGTTTGCAATCACAGGAGCACCTGATGCTCTTGACAGTATCATTATAAGTCTGTCGTAGTTTTCACCTATGCCAGGACCATATCCGTAGCCTTGAGACTCGTAGCTGCCACCTGTTGTAAAGGATGAAAACACCTTCATCATAATATTGCCAGTCAAGGTATCTGTTATCATTACATCCGGAGTTCCTGCAAGGAGGTCATTTCCTCTCATTACAGCTCCTCCGTCAGCTCTTGAGGATTCAGTGAAGTTTATTTGATAACCCTTCACAGTCAGTTCCTTGAAAGCCCTTTCTACCTGTCTGGCTCCGTCAACATTGAGTATGCCTACTGTAGGGTTCTTTATGCCAATAGCCTTGGCTGCTATAACACCATAGATACCATTCTTTACCATAGCCTCAACTCTATGCGCTGAGGATGTACCGGTAGTCGTAGCAATGATCATTTCCCGACCTTTACCCGGGGTTACAACTCTTCCGACAGTCGATACTCCTATGGGGAAGCTGTAATGAAGAGTAACGCAAGCATCAAGCTCCTTGGAGTCCAGCATTCTCTCCATCTCTTTATAGCCCTGGTCCTCATTCTCCACAACTACCTGGGTCAGGGCCGAATCAACCTTTGGTCCTATCAGTACCACTTCAATATGAGACGCTCTTTTTTGTGCCATTTCAGCACCCTTGATCATGTTTTCGACTCCCAGTTCGCTGCCAAGGGTAGTCAAACCTACTCGGACCTTCTTGCCGAAGCTACCGGTCTCCATTGCATCTGCGATCTCATTAAAGATGCTGCCTATCATTGTTTTTATATTATCAGTTGCCATATCGTCACCTCTATCCTTGCAGAAGGTGTGAAGCAAAATCTCTCATGGCTTCTGCCACAAGGCTTCTTACCTCATCCTGGGATACACCCTTGCTTTCCTCCACGATTCCTTGGTTTTTCTCCATTACTATTGAAACACCGTCGAACAGATTTGTCATTCTGCCCAGGAAAAGACTTCCCTTACCAACTATCATAACTCTTTTGATGTTGCCCTTTTCAAGTTCTTCCTTAGCAAACCCTACATAGGGAACCCCTGAAGGTATATGACCTTGAGTTGGAGCCCAGCCTTCCATGCCGTGCTTGATTATAAAGTCATTGATATCATTTCTGTCCAGCTCGCCCCTCTTTACTCCCAAAGCAGCGATCATTTTATAGTTTGCATTTGGAACATCGCCTGCTCCAGCCGGTTTTGTTACATCCGGATTCTGCATTTCAACTGAGTACTTATCGATATCAGTTATCTTGAGATTCCCTCTGTCCAGCGGTTCAGTTACGAGAGAAGTGATGACTGCCTGCGGTGATGATCCTGTTCCAACTGTATGTCTTCCAACCAGATCTGTTCTCAAAACCGGGCTGACACCATCGTTTTCACTGATAAGAACTGCAAAGCCCCCGATTACATCCTCGAGAACAGGCAGACCTTTCTTGACATGGTCTTTTCCGTTCATACCCAGCTTAGCTGTTGAGCCACCAGATACTATAAGAACGTTCTTGAAGGTTCCTGCTTTAACTAATGACGCTGCCGATATCATTGCGTGAGTTGGTGCTGCACAGAAGCCTCTTACGTCTGATCCTGACGCATTTACCAAACCTGCAACCTCAGCTATGGCTTTTGCGAAATTTCCTCCTCCACGCTGATTCATATCACCACATGCTTCCTCTGAGCATTCCAGTACATATTCTATCTCAGCAGGATCTATTCCTGTGTTCTTTACGAGGTGAAGAGCTGCAAGAACTCCTGAAGCCTTGGACACAAGGTTCTCAAAGATAACATGTGCATTTAGATTCACGTCGACATCATGAGCTCGTTTAACACAACCTATTAGCTGATTATCCAGGTAAATAGGCTCTGCTCCCTGTTCTGCAATTAGCTTCTCGATATCAGCAAGCTCATCTCCAGCCTTCATTCTTGAAATCAGCTCATCGCTAATGAGTGGATGGTCACCAAGCTGCTTTTTGACCTTAGCGGTGAAGTCAGTAGTTAGCTTGACGAGATCGAAAGCATCGACGATTTTAATAAGACCGATAAATTCGTCCTGGGGCAATATTTCTCCATACTTACCGTTCCTGGATGCTCCCGGGACATCCAGTCCTACCCACGGCTGTGGATTTGATCTTAGATCCTCAGGTGTATTGTTCCCTATATATACCTGATTTGGCAGATAGTTTACAGCCTCCTCATAGCTCCTGAGACTGTTGGGAAGATTCTTAAGATACTCTGAATTTGGATTAAGGTGCTTCTCTGTTGTCTGAGTGGTACCGTTATGGAGTACCATGTCAGGAGCATGCACCAGAATATAGCTTGTTCCTTTTACTACTGAATAACTCAAGTGAGTCACCTCCATAATATATTTCTGTATGGAAATGGGTGATTTGTCAATCACCCATTTCCAGTAAATTATTTTTCGAATACTGTTTGTTCAGTTACTTCAACCGTCAATGCGTTAAGAGCTTTTTCAACGATTTTTCTTCTCAGAGCTTTCTCCTCCGCCGGATCCAATGCTGGATTTCCAAGCGGGTGAGGTATAGCGATCGCAGGAACGATCCTGTTTGCTCCTACTGTCAGCGATATTGGAACTACAGTACAGATGTGGACTACTGGTATCCCGGCTCTTTCTACTTCTTTTACCATCGTTGCACCGCAACGAGTACAGGTACCTCAGGTTGAGGTCAGGATAACTGCATCTACTCCATCAGCGACAAGTTCTTTGCTGAATTCAGCAGCAAATTTCTTGGAGCTGGCTACTGCAGTACCATTACCTACTGTAGTATAGAAGTATCTATGAAGCTCACCAATCTTGCCTTCCTTCTCAAGATCTCTCAATACATCTACAGGAAGAACTCTGTCAGCGTCAAGATTTGCATATACAGGGTCGTATCCGCCGTGAGCAGTTGCATAGGTATCAACAGTCAGGTCATAAACTCCATCTATGTCGTATTTCCCGTACTTGGAAGCTGATGATGATTCTATGTGATCCGGATTTCCCTTTGGCACAATACCGCCTGAGGTTACAAGTGCGATCTTAGCTTTGGAAAGATCCTTTACTGCAGGATTTGGTGGTACTCTGTCAAAGTCTGGCATTGGATATTCTGTCTCGAACTCCTCACCCTTCAATTTCTTAAGGAGCATATCTACAGCTCTCTCTGATCCTCTTTTTTCTGCGAAATAGTTCTTTCTGACTCCTTTTGGAAGGTAGCCTTCAACCTCAGGAGCACCTATCTCTTCCTTGCTGACAAGCTTCTTTGCCAGCGGAACCATAGCTGCAACTGCATCCTTCATTCCTACAGCACTATTCCTGGTGGATATTATATAAACTGACTTCTTATACATATCAGCGCCCGGGTTTTCGATATACATGCCAGTCAAAGCAGGTATCCCCAGTTCCGCTTGAACGGCTTCTGTTATCGCACCACAAGCAACTCCGTATCTTCCTGCGTTGAAAGCAGGGCCTGCTATAAACAGATCAGGCGAGTAGCCCTTGACCATCTCCAGCACAGCAGTCTTGGCATCTTCCATGTTCTCACCAAAATAGCTGTCCCCGCAGATAACGGTAGCAACGATTTCAGCTTCCCCTCCAAAACCAGCCTGAATAGCAAGACCAGGACCAAGTGCACCTTCTCTGACCTCCGGTTTGTGGTCAGCTTTTTCCTCTCCGCCTATGCCGGCAAAGAACTGGTTAATATAATGTACAATTCTTAATTTCCCCATTTGGTTCCCTCCTCTCCTTATATTAGTGGAGTATCAATATTTAGTATGCTGATTTCTCATAGCACTGACTTCAGCAATGATCGCATCCACGTCAAGCACCATTTCCATCATGCCTATTTGATCGTCATAAACTCCTGCATCTACTGCTTCCTTAAACTCAGGCTCTACTGCGTGGTATACTTTGAGTCCCAACGGAACTCCTGCTAATGGACCTGCGAATGTAGGGTCTCCAGCTGTTACCGTCTCAGCAGCCAATCCTGCTGATTCAGCCTCTGCTCCACCGATCAACACGACTATGTTCTCTGCGCCGTATTTCTCAGCCATGTCCTTTACCCTCTTTTGATTCTCAAGATCCATCGCTCCTGCAGCCGTTCAGACAAAACACTCAGTTGCTGAAAATACTACCTCTGCAGGTGTGGTCTTTATGCATTCTTCCATAGCCGGTCCTGGTATACCATCTCTGTCGCCAATAATTATTACCTTTGAATTTTCATTGAAGATTGACATTCTTCCACATCCTTTCATTTCGATTTATATTGCTGATATTAGAATCCTCTTGCAGACATCTTATTGAAGCCTATTTCATTCGTAGCTCCTGTTATTGCCTGGATCTCAACAGTTATTGTACCATCTGGTGCAAGGCTTCCATCAAAGCCACCTGCTATGATATCAGTGTATGCAAGCGTACCAATTACCTTATCCATCTTTGGAAGTACGATTACCTCATTTGCATTTCCGCCTGTAACTACTGCATCCGCTGCTTTGTCAGCATCTGCCAGTGACTGGCTTGCACCGTCTCTGCCAGCATACTCGTCAGTTATAATTACAGTTTTGATGTTCTTGGCTTCTATTTTCTTACAGTTCATAATAAGGTCCGTATCTGGATTTCCAAAGCCCTCCTGAGAGATTATTACTCCGTCAAGGTTAAGGAACTCAGCCAGCTTAGCTGTCCAGTTTGATGATCTTTCCTTATCGGCAAGGTACACGTTTTCGTTGGTGATTATTACTCCTGCAAAGTTAATCTCTTTGCCATGAACCTTCAACATATCGTGAACGACCGGATTGTTCTGGTGATGGTAGGTTGTATTCTTATCACAAGCTGATACGCAGTTACCACTTACTATAGCGCCGTCCATTATCTCTGTTGGGTACATTATTGTTGGAACTATCTGCTTTGCATCCACTCCATATACATAGGTGTCATGTAGCAATCCTTGAGTCTGCAGCATTTGGACATATCCGATCCTTGGAAGGTCAGGATATTTTTTCATACCGTCGACGAACGCATCCACTTCGAAAACCTCTACTAAATCCGGCGCGACCTTTTTTGCTGTCTCAGCAAGGTAAGCTGCCGCTTTAAATCCTGCAAATCTGACCGCCTTTTCATGATCATGCTGCTTCAGACCTTCAACAGGCTCACAATTCATCACTACGTTGATCGTTTTGGAAAACGGCGTGTATTCTGCTCCAGGACCTGTCATGTCGACTATACCCTCCTGGAATCCAACGATCTTGCCTGTAGTCATTACTGCACAGCCCTTAAGTACATTAGTTTTACCTGAACCGACGACATCCACTTTTGATAGTATTCCTGGGAATACTCCACCGGGTCCTTCCACCTTGACCCTTGGTTCAACAACGTCCTTTACAGGTGTGATCCTTACACTTTCACCTGGCTTTGCGATGTCGACGCTGACCGAAGCAATGTGCTCATCCTCCATAATCAAGTTGATTAACTCTTCCTTCTTTATGGTAAGCACTCCGTTCTCCAGTACTGTCGATTCACCGAATTTTACATCCTTAATTAGTACTTGGCCTAATTCAAGACGCATTGACTTCACCTCCTCAGATAATTGGTTGATATCGTATTATCCGGCACTCCGGACTTATTGCCACAATTAGCAATACTTCTTGATCAATTCCTCTACTGACTTAGTAGTAGCTTCATCTCCAACAACAGCATCTACTCTTTCACCATTTTTATATATAGCAATTACAGGAAGTCCAAGAACCTTCTGTCCTATAGCTACTCTTCTCGCAACTGTGATATCTAGTGATGTAAACTTGATCTTGTCTCCATAAACCTCTTCATATTCATGTACATGAGGCATAAGAGCCTTGCATGGTTCACAGGAAGGGCTCCAGAAATCAACCAGTACTGTACCTTCTGCGTTTAGGACCTCAGATTCAAAATTCTCTTTGTTCAATTCAATCATTTCACTACCTCCTATTAAAAGTGTTCTTCTATATACTTCTCAGCCTGAGTCGCCGCTATGGCACCATCAGCTGTAGCAGTAACCACTTGTCTGAGCGGCTTGACCCTGTTGTCTCCCGCTGCAAATACTCCTGGAATATTTGTCTTCATATTGTCATCGGTCTTTATGTACCCATTCTCCATATCAACCATACCCTCAAAAAGCTTCGTGGCAGGATCATAACCCACAAAAACAAATATACCAAAGGTACCGTCATCCTCATCGGCAAAATACTCAGTTTCTTCGCCAGTCTTGACATTCTTCACTACCATTGACTGAAGTATCCCATCACCCTTTACCTCAGTTATAACTGAATCCCACATGAAAGCTATCTTCTCATTCTTGAAGGCTTTTTCTTGTATGGATTTCGCGGCTCTTAGCGCATCTCTTCTGTGAACAATGGTAACTTTCCTTGCAAACTTAGTCAGATACATTGCTTCCTCAACGGCTGAGTCCCCACCGCCTACCACGAAAACCTCAAGGTCCTCAAAGAAAGCTCCGTCGCAGGTTGCACAGTAGGAAATGCCTCTTCCTGTCAATTCTTTTTCTCCCGGGCAGCCTATGTGTTTTGGAACAGCACCGGTCGCAATGATTATGGTCTTTGTTTTGTACTCATTTTTCTCACATTTTACCGTCTTTATGTCACCCTCAAGATCAACTGATACTACTGTGTCTGAGACCTTTTCTGCTCCGAACTCTTCAGCCTGCTGCACCATTCTTGCAACCAAGCTTGGTCCTGTTGCGTGTTCGATCGAACCAGGATAGTTTGCAACCTCATCTGTGGTTGCTATCTGACCGCCAGCAGCTTCCTTCTCAACGATCAGAGTTTTAAGTCTTGCTCTTGCAGCATAAAGTCCTGCAGAGAGTCCTGCTGGTCCGGCTCCGATAATAACTACATCGTAAACCATCAAAATACCTCCTTTATAGTTTTGTAGTATTCTGTTCTTTTAATAGCCCAAATTAAAAAAAAACAGAATAAATAGACCTTCGCCTACTTACTCTGTTTATTAACCTGAGAGATTCTCCCGATCCAAAAGAAGGGATTGCTCCTTCGGTGAGTGACGCCTTTCCAGAGTTCTGTCCTATTGCGGTCCTTTTGCCTGAGAGGTTCGCAACAGAGCGGCTATCTCTGTCATTTACTCCTTCGGCGCCACCTTGTGGGCTCTCCCGCAATGATCATCCAAAATAATTCAAAATTTTTCATGACATTTTGTTACATTTTTAACAACTTTACAAGGTAATTATATCCTATCTCATTCAAGGTAGTCAATAGTATTATAGAAATATTTAATTGATAACATTAATCCTTAAATTTGTCCAATACGTACATTGCGATATTGCTTGCATGGTCTGAGACCCTCTCCAGATTGCTTATGGCATCCAGAAATACGATCCCTGAGCCTGTGCTGCAAAGCATCTTGTTTAACCTGTCGATATGGTTTGATCTGTTTTGCTTTTCAAGCATATCAACCTCATCCTCAAGTACAAGGACCTGTCTGGCCATAGCCTCATCTGTGATTCTATATGCCTCTATCGAGGTCCTGAATGCGTTATCGCAAACATCGAACATCTCACTCAGCTCCTCAACTGCCTGTGGAGTGAAGTACAGGTTGTTATCATACTTGTACTGAGCTAATTCTGTAATATTCTCGATGTGGTCTCCAACTCTCTCGATGTCACCTATTACGTAAAGCAACGCATTTACATCAGCATGCTGCTCATCGGACAATGGTGCGTTAGATAGTTGGACCAGATAATCAGTGATTTCACGTTGTATCTTGTTGATCGATTTTTCCCTTGCAAGTATAGCGTCTACTCCATCAATTTTATCCTCGAGCATAACCACCTTACATGCGGAAAGATTTTCCAAAACAAGGTTCCCCATCCTATTCGCCTCTCGCATTGCTTGCCCTAAAGCTATGGACGGAGTCTCTATAATACGCCTGTCCAGGTACCTGGACTCAGTGATATCGGCCTCGTCCTTCCCAGGAACCAACTTTTCTGCTGCTCTTACTAAAAACATGGCAAATGGATACTGAATTATTACGTTTATGATGTTGAAGGAAGTGTGGGCATTTGCTATCTGCCTTTGAACGTCATCCGGAGACAGATATGTTACCAGCCACGCTATAGGGTACCTAAGAAAAGTCATGAATATTATCGTACCAATAAGATTGAATAAAAAGTGAATAATTGCAGCTCGCTTAGCGGTTTTGTTGGCACCGATGCTTGAAATCATGGCTGTAGTAGTTGTACCTATGTTCTCTCCAAAAAGGATGGGAAAAGCTATATGCATCGAAATAAGGCCTTCACCTGCCAACGCCTGTAACAGTCCAATTGAGGCTGAGCTTGACTGAACTATAGTAGTAAGTCCTAAGCCAACAAGCATGCCCAGTATTGGATTATTCAAGCTTGACATTATGTTGGTAAAAGCAGGCAGATTCGCGAGGGGTTTAAGTCCATCTCCCATCATATCCATACCGATAAAAAGAATACCAAATCCAATAAGTATTTCTGACATATTTTTTGCCTTTTTGTTCTTGGCACCTATCCACATAGCCACACCGATTGCAACAGCCAAGGGTGCGTAGTCTGTAAGCTTAAAAGCTATTAATTGGGCCGTTATGGTTGTACCTATATTCGCCCCCATAATAACTCCCACAGCCTGTGGCAATGTCATCAATCCTGCGTTTACAAATCCTATAACCATGACTGTTGTTGCACTGCTGCTCTGAACAATCATAGTAACGATAGTTCCGACTATAATACCAGTGAATCTGTTGGTCGTTAGTGCTTCAATCATTTTCTTCAGCTTATTCCCAGCTGCCTTCTCCAAGCCAGCTCCCATAAGGTTCATACCATAAAGGAACAAACCCAATCCTCCCAATACTGGAAGTGCCAAATCCATAGCGTCATCCTCCTTTTGTCTGAATCACCCAAATATATTAACATACAATGATGATTTTTGTACACCCAATTTATCAGGCCAGTCCAGGGAATCCAAGCTGCCTTAAAGCTTCAAAGATAATTATATTGGCTGAGTTTGACAAATTCAGGGATCTTGCAATATTTTCTCTCATAGGTATCTTTATGGCTGTGTCAAGATTCCTTGCAATCAGATCTGGAGGCAGTCCCTTTGTCTCCTTGCCAAATACAAAGAAGCTCCCATCCTCGTAAGTAAATTCTGAATATAACCTGTTAGCCTTTGTAGTTGCATAATAGAACTTTGATCCTGTGTATTTGTCGAGTATTTCGTTGAAACTGTCATAGTAGCTTATTTCTACGAGATGCCAATAATCAAGCCCGGACCTTTTCAGGTATTTGTCGCTTACAGAAAAACCAAGAGGTCTTACCAGATGAAGCTTGGTACCGGTCAGAGCACATGTCCTGGCAATGCTTCCGGTATTGTGAGGGATCTCAGGTTCTACCAATACTATATTAAGAGCCATGGCATCCTCCAATCAAAATACATATTTTTCTATTGCAAGAGCTACACCATCTTCTTCGTTGCTGCTTGTAATGAAATCTGCCTGCTCTTTGACTATATCTTCTGCATTTCCCATAGCAACTCCTACTCCAGCAAATTTAATCATGGAAAGGTCATTTTCATTGTCGCCGATTGCCATTACCTCATCAGCAGTTATGCCAAGTCGTTCACATAGGAGCTTTACTGCCGACCCCTTTGATACTCCTCTGTCCATTACCTCCAGATTGTCTCTCCAGCTCTTCGAAAGCTCCACTGATTCCAGACTCTCCAGGTTTTTCCTGAGCTGTATCAGCTTGTCCTGATCCTTGTCAATAAAAAGGAACTTATAAATTTTAAGCTGTTCATTGTTTACAATATCCTCAGGGGAATTATAAAGCCTTATGTCTATTGACTGACCCTTAAGCTTTTCAGTTGTAGGCGTGTAATAATCGACGATTTCCTTAACATAAGTTCTGGTGAAGAAGGTATCTTCGTTGTAAAAATGAAAATATATGCCCATCTCATGTCCTGCTTTCATTACTCTCTCTATATCTCTCCTGGAAATTGGGCGGTCTATGACCTTGTTAAGGTCCTTGTCAACCACAACAGCTCCATTGCTGGCTGCTATATAGCTTTCAAGACCCAGCTCCTTCGAGTAGTGAACAGCTGACTTAAGTACTCTGCCGGTTGCGATTACAACCTCTATCTCCTTGTTTTTAGCCATCTCGATTGCTTCTCTCGTTCTTCTTGTAAGCAGATTCTGTCTATTTAACAGTGTTCCATCCATATCGATTGCAATTAGTTTTATGCTCATTTCAGTCCTCCCAACAACCTAAATATAACATATCACAGGACAAAATAAAACAAAAAGACCGGCTTGCGCCAGCCTATATTTTACGTATCTCAGTTATTAACGCCTCAGCGTCAATAACCTCAACAAGTCCCTTCAGTCTCATTTCTTCAAGGATCTTATTTGCCTCTCCGCCTGTAAAATCAAACTCCTCATCAGTCGAGAATAGCCTGATTACCTTAATTCCATTATCAAGAGCTGTTCTTGCAAGTTTAAGATTCAAAAGATTCCCACTACCCATCGGAGTAGGTGATATGACTACTGCATGAGAGTTCATTATCTGTTCAAAGGCTTTTTTTGACGCCTTTTCAGATATCGCTGAGAAGGGCTTTTCCTCAATTAAAGTCAATCTAAGTGCTTTGGCGTGCTGCCAATCTGTATCTCCAACGTTGATAACGCCGAGGCTCAAATCATGTCCCTCCTGATTCAGGATGTTCATCAGTTCAAGACTTGTGCCCCCTCCTCCAATTATATGTATCCTTCTCTTCTCCGAACCCCTTAATCTTCTTTTGATCTCAATTGGCGTTACTGTGACATTCCCTGTGTATCTGCTAGTTTCTACTACTACCCGCATCCCATAGGTGTTTTCGATATTTTCAGGAGTTATAACAGCTTCAGGACTCCCCTGAGCAATTATTTCTCCTTCCTTCATAAGTAATATCCTGTCCGAATATCTGGATGCAAGATTAATGTCATGAATTACCAGTACTATTGCCAGTTCCTTTTCTGAGTTCAGTCTCTTTAAAAGGTCAAGTATTTCTATTTGATGATTTATATCCAAATGTGAAGTGGGTTCGTCAAGAAGCATGACCGAGGTGTTTTGTGCAAGCGACTTCGCAATAAAAACCCTCTGTCTCTCGCCTCCTGAGATCTCGGTTATAAGTCTGTCCTTGATATGCAATGTATTTGTTCTTTCCATAGCCTCATAGGCAAGATCCATATCCTTGGAATCTTCCCTTGCAAACCTTCCAAGGAAAGGGTGGCGCCCCATCAACACTACCTCTTCAACAGTAAACTCAAAATCAAGGGATGTGTCCTGCGGAACCATGGATATCCTCTGCGCGATCTCCTTACGGTTATAGGTATCCAAAGATTTTCCCATGAGGGTTATTTCTCCGCTGTCAGGTACGTAAATATGGCTCAAGGTTTTGAGCAATGTTGATTTACCTGAGCCATTTGGACCAATTATGCTCAGAAACTCACCCTTCTTGACCTCGAGACTCACATCGTTTACCACTGGCTTTCTTGAATATGAATATACTATCCTATTCGCTTCCAAAACAGTCATAGTTATACACCAGGCTTCCTACAATGATTTCTTCTTGCTTCTTAAAAGGAATATGAAAAATGGCCCCCCAAAAAGAGCTGTTATTATGCCTACAGGTATCTCGACAGGAGATATTGCAGTCCTTGCAACAGTATCGGCAAATATCATGAATATGCCACCGCCTATGGCAGATACCGGCAATAAAATCCTATGATCCGGGCCAGTTACAATCCGCGCCATATGTGGGATTATAAGCCCCACAAACCCTATTATGCCACTAACAGATACCACTGTTGACGTAAGGAAGGTACCAATAAGCAACACATATAGCTTTGTTCGTTCTACGTTAACTCCAAGAGACTTTGCGGATTCCTCTCCTGTAAGCAGTATGTTTATATCCCTTGAAAAGTATAAGAGGAGCAGCATACCTGTAAAAACAGGCAGAGCAAGAGCAGTAACAGGTGACCACCCTTTCCCTGCAAGACTTCCAAGGGTCCAATAAATTATTTTTGTCATGTCCTTGTTGTATATTACCATCAGAAATGACATTACAGCAGTAAGAAACTGACCCACTGCCACTCCCGCGAGCAAAAGTGTCGTAACAGGTACCTGATTCTTTATTTTTCCTATGTTGTATACAAACGCAACAGCAATCAATGCACCAAGAAAAGCTGCCAGGGATATTCCTGAAAAACCGGCAAAGCTCATCTCAAGCTTGGTTATTATTGCTATGGTAGCTCCTAAGGCAGCTCCTGATGATATTCCCAGTATATATGGGTCCGCCATGGGATTTTTGAGAAGTCCCTGAAAGGCACCTCCAGAGATAGACAAAGCCGATCCAACCAGAACACCCAGCAAAACTCTGGGGAGCCTTACGTTCCAGATAATTGAATTTACTGCTGAAGATATGCCCTCCATATTAACATAGTTATCCAGACCAGGCAATTTTGATCCAACAACTCTGAAGGCGTCAAATATGCTGATGTCGGCAGAGCCTATGGTGCTTGCTGCAACAACAGCAAAAACAAGCACAGCAAGCATGGCTGCCGTTACGATCCCGTAGGAGTTCCTCTTTATCTTACCTTTCATTCCACTCACAGCCTTTACTCGATCTCCGGGTGAATAGCCTTGATCAACATTTCCAGAGCCTCAATTATTCTAGGTCCCGGCCTTGACATAATGTTGCCGTCCAGTAGGTATATCTGCCCATTCTTTATTGCGTCTATGTTTTCGTACCCGGGTCTTTCCGCGATAGACTCAGCGGTCTTTTCCGGTAGGTCATTGGCAGTAAGGTATATCTGTGGATTTCTTTCGATTAACTGCTCAATATCGAACTGAGGATATTCACTTTCAGCATCTCCAGCCACATTTATTCCACCGGCCAGGAGTATCAGCTGATCGACGAAAGATCCAGGTCCTGCAGCCATCAATGGCTCATGCCAGATTTCATAAAATACAGTCTTTGCTTCAAGTCCCTTCACTTTTTCAATAAGCTCGGCTTCCTTCGCAATCATTTCCTGTGAAAGTGTCTCAGCTTCAGTGTTGTTGCCTGTAAGTACGCCTATCCTTTTTATGGTTTCAATTATCTCTTCAATACTTTCAGGCTCAAAACCAGCTATCTGGATCCCTGCCTCTACAAGTCTCTGAGTTTCCTCTGTGATGCCTTCACCATAATTGATGACCAGATCAGGCTCAAGCTCAATTATCCTCTCCAGGTTCATTCCATTGAAATCACCAATTTTCTCAACCTGCAGCACTTCCTCCGGATAATCGTCAAAGGTTGTAACCCCAATTACTCTGTCTCCTGCCCCTATGGCATAGAGTATCTCAGTATTGCTTGGAGCTAATGATATGATCCTCTGAGCTGGTTCGTTGAGACTGATTTCATTACCAAAATCGTCCAGTATCGTAATAGTTTCGCCCTTAGTGTGTTCTTCAGGTGTTTCCTTTGGTATTGCCTCTGTTTGCTCCTTGGGTGCACATCCGGATACTACTGCCGCAAAAATCATCATAGCTGTTAATAGTACTAACCATCTTCTTTTCAATCTTATCCTCTCCCTTTTAATTATGAAAAACAAAAACCTGTCCGGAGACAGGCTGATAGCGGTAAAATAGATCCCTCCCCCCGAGTCAAGAACCAATGGCTCTTGCTAACACAGGCAGATATCCTGACTTACGGATCATCCTAATTTCAGCGCCTTCCCGGTTTCCCAGTGGCATAAAGCTGATTTCGTTCCCGTTCACAGTAGCGGGGGCTGTAGTGGATTTTAACCACTTTCCCTTTTAAATCTCTTGGAGATACCCATGTGGTATATTTAGCTGTGGTAATCATATCAAAGTTCCGCTTCTATGGCAATACCTCCGGTAAAACTACCTCTTCAACTGGCATGACAGGAGTTTGGTCAACCGCAGCTGGAGGTTGGATTATCGGCTCAGCAGCAAGTGCAGGCCCTACCCTATAGATAAAATCCCTTTCTTTGTAATAATCTGAGGATATCCTTTCTCTGCTTATTACCTCTCCATTTTTGATTATCGACTTATAGGTGCTGACCTTGTAGCCCGTTCTACCCTCCTGAACAAGCTCTCTATAACCTGGAGAGAGAGAAGGATCAAAATTTTCATGAACCTTATAGGGAATGGTTGCATGATGCTCAGTGTCTATCTTAACTGTATAATCCCTACCCCTCATGTCGCCATATATATAGAAGTATACCCTGGTTCCAATGACCTCTGAGTCGATGTAGACTGGATAGTCAAAATTGTTCTTAAACCTTAGATCCAGATACCCTGTCGCTACAGCGCCGTCAGTTCCTCTGGGTACATACGCAGGAGGCATTGAATGCGGATGTCTTTCAATGATTTCCAGGTCTGCAAGAAGAAGTGCATTATATAGTGTAGTAGATGTCTGGCAAACTCCTCCCCCCATGCCTGGAGTCAGCTCACCGTTCAGTATCACTGGAGCTTCCTGATAACCGGCATCAGCTCTTCTGGGCCCGGTGGTCTCATTATAGGACAGCTCATCGCCCGGCATCAATAGAATTCCTTTAAAAGCTTTTGCTGAAAGCCTTATGTTGTTAACTCTTCCAGGAGCGCTGCCTTTGAAGCTTGTGGAGAATTCTGCTATCTTTCCGTTGATCCTTTCATAAAACTCAGCTTTTATTTCAGGCTCGATTATCTCGATCGGAAGCTCTACTCTTCCTCCCTCGGGAATTGCCAGCTCTGCATCCTTTCTTAGTGTATCAAGGTCAACCGCAGTTCCATTGACATGTTTGGTGACATTGATCTCCCCATTGGAAAAATCAAAGTCGGCATCTATCGGGTCCCTTTTGTACTTTTCTGCTAATGTGTTCAATTCAAAATCTAGTCTCGGGACGCTGTATAAAGACTCAATTTCAATGTTTACAGGATCATTCCTCAACTCCTGTATTCTCATGAACCTGTCTATTATGCTTCCGCTTCTTCCAATTTTATATGCCTCATCAAGCGCAGCCTCATAATCGTAGGTATATCCGAGCTTGGCATAGGATATAAAGGTTTCCTCACCCGGGTGCTCCTCAGATTCTATGATAATTCCCTTTTCGTTGAAGCCATTCTCAAGGCTCTCCCGCAATTTGCTTTCTGCCTGCTGCCTAGTCAGGCCTCCTATTGGGACATTTGCAACCGAAACACCTTCATAATAACCATCTATGTTTATCCTGCCATCCAGGTAGGTGTAGCCTCCAAACAAGGCTCCTGATATAATAAGCAGAACGACAATTGCTGCAACTACTCGTTTATCCATTGTTGATCTCCCTTTCATAGTAGAGACATTCCGTATTTATAGGACAAATCTCACATTCAGGCTTTCTGGCCTTGCAGATCCTCCGGCCGTGAAATATAAGCAGGTGGTGAGCTTTTGTCCACATATTCTTTGGGATATTTTTCATCAGCTCTTCCTCAGTTTTTTCGACTGTCCTGGAATTTGCGAGTCCTATTCTGTTAGATACCCGAAAAACATGAGTGTCAACCGCGATCGCAGGAACTCCAAATGCGTTACTTGCAACAACATTGGCAGTTTTTCTCCCAACTCCTGGAAGCTTAATAAGTTCTTCTATCGTATCGGGTACTTGACCATTATGCTTTTCCAGGAGCAACTCACAGGTACTCAGAATATTGCTGCTTTTAGTATTGGACAGTCCACAGCTTCTTATCCTTTTTTCAAGCTCAATCCGGCCAAGTGATATGTAATCTTCCGGAGACGTAAGTTCAGCAAAAAGCTCTGAAGTCACCTTGTTTACCCTTACATCAGTGCATTGAGCTGATAAGATGGTCGCTATAAGAAGCTCAAAGGGAGTTGTAAAGTCAAGCTCTGGTCCTGCATCAGGATAAGTCTTAAGAAGCTTTTCTATGACTGATGCCATTTCTTTTTTTGTCAGCTTTTTTCTCATGGTCTCACCTATAGTAACTCAATATTTTGCCCTATGATCTCGACCCTGCCATCGCCATCAATAAAGTTGATTACATTTTGGATCATTTTTCTTGCATGATCAGGTTCCGTAGATACGCAAGCAAAACCAATTTCAGAGTTCTGCCAGCTGTCAAGCATATCCACCTCAGCTATCGAAATGTTGAATCTATGCTTAAGGCGCTCTATTATGCTTTTTATGACTTGCCTTTTCTCCTTAAGGGAATGGGCTTCAAATATTTCAAGTCTTATAGTACAAATTCCCACAAACATTTTATTCCCTCCTACGCTGACATATATACATTCTACAATATATGAAAAAGAAAAAACAGGGTCAATTGCCATGAGTACAAAAACTACTGCATAGCCCATATTTATCTTGTGCTTTAATGAACTTTTCAATAATTTAGATCCAGGATCATATGATCCTGGATCTGTATCTTCTATCCAATCCTATAAAAGCCTCATTTCCTCCCCAACAGCCTTAAATGCCTCAACAGCCTTATCAAGCTGTTCCTTGCTGTGTCCTGCAGTCACCATGCATCTTAGTCTTCCTGTTCCCTTTGGTACAGTAGGGAAAACTATTCCAGATACGAATACTCCCTTATCGAGAAGTCTTCTGCTGAATTCCATCGTTTTCGCCTCATCTCCAATAATGACCGGAGTTATTGGTGTTTGACTGTTTCCAATATCAAATCCTAATGTTCCCATTTTTTCTTTGAAGTATTTTGCGTTATCCCATAGCCTGTCGGTGTATTCTGTGGACTCAGTCAGCATCTTCACAGCCTCTATTATTGCACCTGCTGCTGCAGGAGGCATTGAGGTTGAGAATAGAACAGGTCTTGCTCTGTGGCTAAGCCATTCATACATAGTGCTTGAGCCAGCTACATAGCCTCCAACTACACCTATTGCCTTTGATAATGTTCCTATTGTAAAATCTACTCTGCCATGCAGTCCAAAGTGGTCAACTGTTCCCCTCCCACTTTCTCCAAGGACACCTGAGCCGTGAGCGTCATCGACATAGGTCATTGCTTCGTATTTTTCAGCAAGCTGAACTATTTCGGGAAGCTTTGCAATGTCACCATCCATACTGAATACTCCGTCAGTGATGATAAGGATATTCCTGTACTTGTCTCTTGAATCCTTAAGAACTGACTCCAGGCTGTCCATATCAGAGTGCTTATATATCCCTTTGTCTGCTCTGGATAGTCTTGAGCCGTCAATGATCGATGCATGATTCAGTTCATCGGAGATGATTATATCTCCAGCCTCTGTAACTGCCTGGATAGTACCCGCATTGCAATTGAAGCCTGACTGATAGACGAAAGCAGCTTCTTCTCTTTTGAATTTTGAAAGGACCTCCTCCATTTCCTCATGTATGCTCATATTGCCAATAATTGTCCTGACCGCGCCTGATCCTGCACCATACTTTTCGACCGCTGAAATTGCAGCTGCCTTTAGTCTTGGATGATTTGCGAAACCCAGATAGTTATTTGAGGAAAGGTTGATTACTTTCTTACCATCCAAAAGGACCTCAGGACCACTTGCTCCCTGAAGCACAGGCAGTTTTCTGTAAACTCCCTGATCCTTTAACTCCTGGATCTTATCCTTCAAAAATTGCAGCTCATGAATGTTTGACAATTGGATCCCTCCCTGAAATTAATCGTTTTGTTCGTTTAGATTATACCACAGCTTCTACCAGTTGGAAATTTCCTTATCGGAAAAGAAGACTCATAAATAAGGCTTCCATAGCTCAACCTCTCTTTTCCTGAGATTTTCAAGCTGATCCTCTAATTCAGACTCTATGCCCATATTTTTAATGGCTATGAGTGCATTTCTTATTAGAACACTTCTGCCTCTCCAGTTCCCGGCCATATCGCCATATTTATCTGTGTAATCCCTTTTGCTCATCTCAAGCAGCTCCTTTATGTCAACACAGCCCCCAGTTTTTAAAGGCTGGAACTCCTTGTACCGAGATGATCTGACACCCTTATTTTTAGGGCATACAGCCTGACAGGTATCGCAGCCATATATCTTGACACCCATCCTTTTTTGGAGCTCTTCTGGTATGTACTCCTTTGTTTGAGTAAGATAAGATATGCACTTATGAGGATTCAGGACCCCTGGAGCCTCCAGTGCTCCTGTGGGACACGCATCGAGACAAAGTCTGCAATCTCCGCATTGACTTTCAATGGGGATAGCATCAGATGACAATTCAAGGCTGGTGAGTATGTAGCCAATAAATACATAGGACCCGTATATGGGATTTATAATACAGCAATTCTTGCCATAGTAGCCTAGTCCCGACCTGTAAGCCAGTTCCCTGTCAACCAGTGGCCCGGTGTCAGCGAATGTAAGGTAGCTGCCACCCAGTACAGACTCAAGCCTGCCTGAAAGCTCCTTTAGGAGTTTCTTAACCACTATATGATAGTCAAGGCCCCAGGATGATCTGCTTAGACTTCCCTTGATAGTTACCCTGGAGCTGGTCTCACAGGCTGTATTATATGGAACTGCTATAGTTATTATTCCCTTACATTCCCTGAGAGTCATGGTAGGATCTATTCTATCCTTTACGGATTTTGGCTCAAACTCAGTAGCGAGTCCTTTGCTGATCCTCGATTCAAGTACTCCCTGAAGTCCGGATAGCACCTCGTTACCTGCAAATCCAACAATATCTATATCCAATCCCTTAGCTATATCACTTATTGTTTTTATCATTCCAAATCTCCCTCTCAGATGATTATAGCAAATTTGCTTAAGCATTCCCACTACTTCGAATCGATGTATTATGATATAATATCATCTGGAATAAAGGAGTCGATGAAATGTTCAATCTAAGAAAAAAGGCTTTCAAAAAATTTGACTTTATATTACTTGCAACGGTCATTATACTTTGCATCTATGGCCTTGTAATGATATACTCTGCAACTCTAAGTATGGAAAATTTAAGGTATGTGAAAACCCAGGGCATTGCAACTCTGATCGGTTTTGCAGCAATACTTTTTCTTGTTTTCTTCGACTATCAGTTTCTGGGGAAGCTTTACATCCCAATATATATAGTCTCAATGGGTCTCCTGCTATCAGTATTGCTCATGGGTGTGGGTGATGAACAATGGGGAGCACGTTCCTGGCTTTATATCGGCAGCTTCGGCTTCCAGCCGGCAGAGTTTGTAAAGGTTGGGCTGATAATCTCCCTTGCACAGTACATGGATAAGCATAAGGAGGATATCAACTCACCATTTGTTTTGCTGAAGACGCTTGCCTTGGCATTTTCACCGGTGATATTGATACTTATGCAGCCTGATATGGGAACTGCAATGGTATTTGTTTTTATTATTGCAGCAATGTTATTTGCAGGCGGGATAAAATGGAAGTACATCGGTCTGGCATTTGTTGTGGGTTTGATGAGCCTGCCTGTGATCTGGATGAGACTTGACGATTTTCAGCGTGACAGGATATTTAACTTTCTGGACCCTGAAAGGGATACAACTAATACAGGTTATCAGGCTTTACAGGGCAGGATAGCTATAGGCAGCGGAAAAATGTTTGGAAGAGGCTTATTTAAGGGAACCCAGACTCAGTTCAATTATATTCCTGAAAAACAGACTGACTTTATATTTGCAGTTCTGGCAGAAGAACTGGGGTTTATTGGCGGAGCATCACTCATACTGCTTTACTTTATTCTATTGTACAGGATAGTCAAAATAGCCAAAAATTCTACGGATACCTTCGGCTCTCTCATGTCAACAGGTCTTGCAGGGATGTTCTTGTTCCATATATGGGAGAATATCGGAATGACTCTAGGTTTGATGCCCATAACTGGCATTCCCCTGCCTTTCATGAGCTATGGAGGAACCTTCCAGCTTATCAATCTTGTGTCAATTGGAATAGTTATCAGTGTAGGGCTTCACAGAGATGGTTTAAGCTTTGAATAAGATCCTTCAAAATCAGAGGTTAATAACCTCTATTTTTTTACACAGTACCTTTCATTATAAGATAGTGTGTATTATATTATGGTTGTGCCATGAAAGGGATTGAAGATAGTGAACATTCAATTCAAAAAAGGGGTTCTTGAGCTTTGTGTTCTTTCACAGCTTTCTAAAAAGGATTTTTATGGGTATGAATTGGTTGAAAATATATCAAAGTACGTCCTGATTTCTAAGGGAACCATATATCCGCTGCTTAGAAGATTTAGAACCGACGGTTATGTTACGACATATCTGGAAGAATCACAGGAGGGACCCCCAAGAAAGTATTACTGCCTTACTGAAAATGGCAGGGAGGTATTGGAGAAATTGGAAAGGGAATGGAACACCTTTGTTAACGGGGTCAATCATTTACTAAGGAATGAAGTGAATGAAAAGGAAAGAGTATTTAATCAGTTTATGATCGAACAGGAAGTATAGCTGTAGTTTCTGAGTGGTTGGATTAATATTAAAAATCCCGGGGATTCTCCCCGAGATTTTTATATAAATGTTACCTGGTTTTTATTTACGATTGCATCCTCCAGCCTTTTTTCCTCTAAATAGCAGCTTCTGCATAGAGGCTCATACTCTCTTGAGGCTCCGATCACTACCCTTTCCCTGTCCTTGGTTTTCCTGTGGCTTACCCATGCATCAGTTCCGCATTTTACACATACTGCATGGTGCTTAGTCAAATAATCAGCTATTGGCATCAGCTCCTTGACTATCTCGAAGGGCTGACCCGCAAAATCTATATCAAGTCCTGCTGCAATGACTGTAATATTCTGCCCTAAAAGGCTGTTCACGCCTTTTATTATTTCATCAAGTCCGCCACCCAGAAACTGGACTTCGTCTATAGCTACAACTTCAGGCTTGTTAAGGCTGCACTGCCTGAGTATTTCCGATATACCCTCGACCAAAACTGCTTCAAGAGTAGTATCATCGTGTGTCACGATCTCTGAGCTTGCATATCTTGTATCAACTGAAGGCTTGAAAGCCAGGGTCCTGTAGCCTGCGATCCTGAATCTTTTTACGTCTTTTTCCAGACTTGATGTTTTACCAGAAAACATCGAACCGGTGTGAATTATGAGCTTTCCTTTGTACTGATGCATAAACGCACCCCCTCATATTTTTCCCTTACGCTGATCCATGAAGGGATTTTTGTCATACTGATTGTGCAACTGGCTTTATTGTGGAACAAGGCAGTCCTGTCAGACATTTACCGCAGCATTTTGCCTCACCAAGCTCTCCGAATCCAGTTGCATTAACTTTTAAAACCTCATTGCAGCCAAATCTGTCAAACCCATTATCCAATGCACCCACCATGCAGTTGTCAACACATATCCCACAGCTGTCATCCAGTTTTTTAAGACAGTATTCACGATCTGGTCTTTTTGTAGGATCAAGGTGAAGGCTTGTCACCACGTTACCTAATCTACCACAGCACCCATTTTCAGTTATAAGCATATTATTGATTCCAAAGGTTCCAAGACCTGCTATGTATGCTACGTGCCTGTTGGACCATACGCTTTTTAAGGTATCATAGTTCATATTTAGTTCTTTTGGCAATTTTCCCGTTCTCCACCCGGAGTCATTGAGAAACTTGATCAGTCGATCATTGATCTCTGAGATGAGAATGTTGGTTTCAATGTATGCCATTACCCACTCCCTTGAGCATTCAGTACCTCCAGCGTTGCTATCGACCACCCAATCCTCGAAGGGCAAAAAATAGGCTATAACCGACTTAGCATCGGGATCAATATCAAACGGCTCATAATGATCCGGATCAGCAACCTGCTTTAGCATTTTAAACATCGGATCAGCGGCATCTGCATATGCAACCAGGGGTTTCTTCCATCTGGTCGATATATCCTCATTTTTATTAAATTCCCTTACTGCATCGTTAATGACCTTTTCTATATCAGATTTCATCCTATTCACTCTTCCAAGGTACTATGGTAAGACTTTCAATAATAACTGGCTTTATCGGTTTGTCGCCGCTTCCTACGGCTGTTCCTGCTATTAGGTCAACTACCTCCATTCCCTCGAACACCTGACCAAATACGGTATGCTTGCCATCCAGCCAGAATGTGCCTCCCAATTCTCTGTAAGCATCCACCACATCCTGAGGATAGCCTCTTTTTTCTCCCAAATCCTCCATTTGTCCGAGTATATTATTCTCAACACTTGTCTTTTGTACTATGAAAAACTGGCTTCCATTCGTATTCGGTCCGGAATTAGCCATAGATAAGGCACCCCGGAAATTTCTGTACATTGTGTTGAACTCGTCCTGGAAAGGCTTGCCCCAGATACTCTTGCCGCCTCTTCCCGTCCCCTCGGGATCTCCCCCCTGTATCATAAAATCATTTATTACTCTGTGAAAAGTGATTCCATCATAGTATCCTGACCTTGCATGGGTTGTGAAGTTCTCCACAGCCTTTGGCGCAACCTCAGGGAACAACCTAATCTTTATATCACCGAAATTCGTTTTCATTACCGCTATTTCCTCATTGACCTCAGGCTTCATAAGCTGCTTTAACAAATCAGTTTCCTCCCTTTCTATTTCTCCAATTTTCAATCCTTTGATCCTCAAAGTCAACCTCATCTATATCCCTGATATGGAACAGACTGTCGTAAAGGCCCTGAAGATTAAGATTGATTGGCTTCTTGACATAAAATTTTATCTCGATTTTACCTGAGCCTTCGTCATCGTCCTTTATATCATCGATAGTAACGTTACGAATAGAAATATTGTACTCACCTAATACAGTGCCAATATCTCCAATCAATCCAGCCCTGTCGGTAGCAGTAACTCTGACCAGCTTATTTGCTCCTCTAAGCACATTCACCTCGAAATTTCCCAATGCAACCAAGGATAAAAGCACTATTGCAGCTGTAACCACACCACCCAGGTAAAAACCAGCCCCTATGGCAAGGCCGATCCCGGCGCATACCCATAGGCTTGCGGCTGTTGTCAAGCCTTTGATATGGCTGCCGGTTCGAAGTATCGTTCCCGCTCCCAGAAAACCTATTCCGCTTACTACCTGTGCGGCAAGTCTCGCGGGGTCAGCACTTTCCCCCATTCCATAGGCAGAGACCAGCATTATGAGTGTTGAGCCCACGCTTACAAGAATATGTGTCCTGAATCCGGCAGGCCTGTTGCTTGCTTCTCTTTCGATTCCTATAGCTCCACCTATAATAGCTGACAGTATCAATCTTAATACCATTTCCAGTTCACTTAGCATAGGCTCACCTCGCTTTCCAGCCTTTATTAAGATTTTACTAGATTATTGGACCGGTGGCAACTTGTATGCTATAATTTCAATCGAGGTGTTGATATTGATTTTTTTTAATGTGAAGTGCAATATATGTCCAGTCGGGTGCATGCTTGAAGTTGGTGGATCAGAGACTGACATCAATGTTACCGGAAACAGATGCGGCAGAGGAATAGAATATGCACGAAAGCTGATTTCCGACGAGAGTAAAATATTAACCGGTCGATGTATTCTGTTAAACGGTCCAATGGGCAGGCTGCCCGTAGTCTCCAGCAAACCGGTCCCAAAGGATATCTCAGACGCTGTACTTGAGCAAGTAAGGAACCTGAGAGTATATGCTCCAGTTGAAAAAGGCCAGATATTGATCGAGAATATAATGGGGTCAGGGATAGATATCCTTGCTCAAAGACGAGTAGGCAGGTCCTCTATGTAGCAGAGGCCTGCCTAATGTTTATCAAAACTACTTTGAACCACAAATATAATATTAAACCCTTCAGTATACTGGAGATCGAAATTGCCCACCATATCCCCAATAATCCAAGGGCTGTTGATGACATGGTTGCAGCCAGAGGTATCCTCGAGACATTTAAGGTCATTCCCACCATAGTAGGCGGTATGGTTTTTCCCAATCCATTAAAAGCACCGGCAGTACCAATCTCAACGCTCATGAAAAATTGTGACAATCCAAGTATCCTAAGATATTTGACTCCTTCCCTTATTGCTTCAGGGTCTTCAGGTGTAAAAAAGGAAAACAGAGGCTCAGCTGCAAAAATCAGCATCAGGGATGAAAAAATACCAAATCCTCCAAGTACCCTTATGCCTTTTCGATACCCTTCCTTAATCCTATCAAGCTTTCCAGCTCCATAATTCTGACCTACAAAGGCTGATATTGCAGACGCAAAGCCTTCAGATGTCATCCAGGAAATGGATTCGATTTGAGATCCTATACTTTGGACCGCAATAGGTATTGAACCAAACCCTGCTACCAGCCGCGTGATTATTATACTTACTGCAGCATGAGTTCCCATTTGGACAGAGGGAGGTATCCCTAATTCAGCGATCCTCGATATTCTTTTGAAATCAGGCTTCTCAATTATCCTTGCATGGGAATAAAGGGTGCCTTTACTGAAACCAATGTATAGGAAGATAGCTGTTACTGCTATTTGAGCCATCACTGTTGCGATTGCGGCTCCTTCCACCTCTAACCTTGGGAATGGACCAATCCCAAAAATTAGGACAGGATCAAGGACCATATTTATTATGAGCCCAATTGTATTGGTCTTAAATGGCGTGACGCTGTTTCCGGAGCTGTTGAGTGTCGCTGAGAAAACCGGGTTCATGAAGAAAAAAATCATCCCTGCACTGATTACAGATAGATATCTTACGGCCATATCTACCACATCAGCTTCCTGAATGTTGAAGAATCCGATTATCTGCTCCCTGAATAAATACAGAGCTGCTCCGTATACCAATGCGATAGCAATGTTAAGCTGAAAGCCAGATGTAATAAATCTTCCCGCCTCTTTTTTATCACCTCTGCCATAGCTCTGTGAGACACTTACTCCGATTCCTACCTGGGAAATCATGACAAGAGATGCGGCTAACCACAGGAAAAATCCTGCTGTTCCAACAGCTGCAACTGAATCAGTACTAAGCCTCCCCAGCCACATAACATCCGTCAGATTATATGCCATCTGAATAAATGAAGTCCCCATGATCGGCAAAGCAAGCCTGGTCAATGTACCTATTATTTCCCCTTCAGTAAGCTTAAGTTCTCTTCCCATAGGCAATCTCCTGTTATTGAATTACCCTATCATTCTATCTGACCAACCTTGACTTTGCAGCAGTCTGTTTTTATTTATAACTTTGATTCCTCATTGAAAAAGAGCCGATTGGCCCTTTTGGTTAATAAACGTGAATAATTGATCCTGGTTCTCAAAGTCTGCCCATGGATGGATTCATGAATGCAGACACGAGGTGAAGCTTTGACAACTATTTAAGGTAGATCATTATACCTACGAAATGAAGGACACTGGCAGCAAGTACGAAAAGATGCCAAATACCATGGTTATAAGGTATCTTCTTTATGGAATAGAAAATCGTACCAAGGGAATAGAGCAATCCTCCTCCGAGTATAAACCCGAAAAACCCCCATGAGGTAGATTGTATAATCATTTTTATCGGCAGGATCGCCAGCCATCCCATACCAATATATATGGCGAGCGATACAGTTTTATACTTATCAAATTTACCGTAGGTCATTATTTTGAAAATGACCCCACCCAAAGCAACTGTCCAGATCGCAGTCAGATAGATCCATTTTGATGATCCATTGAGCGCCAAAACCAAAATCGGAGTATATGTGCCCGCTATAAAAAGAAATATTGATGAATGATCCAGAACCCTTAATATCGATTTTACTTTTGGCCCTGTGACTGAGTGATACAGAGTAGATGACAAATACATAATGATTATACAGACACCATAGACAGAAAAAGCTGCAATTTTTGAAGCTTCGCCACTCCCTACTGACACGATTAGCATAGTTAGTAGTGCACCTACTCCGAACAGGACACCTGCTCCATGAGTTATGCTGTTAATAATCTCTTCTCTTTTTGAGTATACCTTTATCATGGGACTGCCTCCTATTCTCTTGATTCACCCTGATCTGTCAGGATGATCGGTCCGTCCTTTGTTATTGCTATCGTGTGCTCGTACTGTGCTGACAAACTTCCGTCTATAGTTCTGGCGGTCCACTTGTTGTCATCCAGCTTCATTCCGTACTCTCCTGCATTGACCATGGGCTCGATGGTAAAAACCATACCCTCCATCAGTCTTACGCCCCTCCCGGGCTTTCCAAAATGAGGGACCTGAGGATCCTCATGCATGTCCCTTCCAATTCCATGACCAACAAAATCTCTGACTACTGAAAATCCGTTTGATTCGACGTATTGTTGTATGGTACTACCAACGTCACCTAGTCTGTTGCCAGGAACTGCCTTCTCTATTCCAAGATAGAGTGACTTTCTGGTTACGTCCAGGAGCTTTCGAGCCTCCTCGGAAACCTCACCGACTGTGTAGCTCCATGCAGAATCTGCCAACCAGCCGTCAAGCCTTACAACCATATCGATCGCCAGTATGTCTCCTTCCTTTAACTTTTCATCCCTTGGAAAACCATGGCAAATCTCATCATTTATAGATGCACATGTAGCATATGGGTATCCATGGTAGCCTTTTTGCTCGGGAATGGCACCTCTTTCATCAAGGTAATCCTCGACGAACCTATCTATCTCCATGGTAGTGATTCCAGGCCTTATTAGCTTAGCTATTTCTTTGTGCAGACCTGCCAGAAGCTCCCCGGCTTTTTTCATTTTTTCTATTTCTTCCATAGTCTTGATAATGATCATCCAGTTATCTTCCTTTCTGTATTGCTTCCATAGCTTTATCTAAAAGGTCCTTAAAAATAGGATTCTCTCTCAGAGTCTCAAAGTCATTATCTCTCCTGACCCAAACAGCCAGGTAAGGATTCAATTTCAAAGCTGATTCCAGATCAAGAATAGCCTCCTCTTCCCTTCCAAGCTTTGAAAGGCAACATGCTCTATTATAGTACAGGTCATGAGCTGACGGAGAATTCCTTATCCCTTCCGAAAGGACCTCGACAGCCTCATCTAATCTATCCTGCTCTATCCTTATTGCTGAAATATTGAGATATGCATTGCCAAAGTCAGCCTTCAGGTCCTTGGCACTTATATACTCCTCCACAGCTTTATCAAGCTCTCCTAAAGCCTTCAAAACAACTCCCATATTAAATCTTGAGAGATAAAACCCTGGATTTTCAGTTATGCTTTTATCCAGATAAGCTCTGGCAAGCTCATATCTACCCCTGGCTTCCTCCATTGCTCCCAAATTGTTCAGTGTATAGAAATGATTCGGGTCAAGTTCAAGTATTTCATGGTAAAGCTTCTCTGTATCCTCTTGATTTCCTAATTTCTCGTACACGAGAGCAAGGTTGTATCTGCTGTCAATATCATCCGGGTCCAGCTTTATCGCCTTGGTATAGTACTCTGCAGACTCATCAAGCTTACCTTCCTCCTCACAGATAACACCCAGCTGGTAGTAAACGTCCCTTGTCGAGGTGTCCAGCGAAAGTATCCTTTGGTTAAAATCCCTGGCTTCATCAAGCTTGCCCTGCTCAAGATAGATTGCACCGAGATTGAATAGAATAAGACATTCATCCTCGACGGTACCTGGAAAGCTTAGAGCCTTTTTAAACATACTGACGGCTCTATTCTGGTCACCTTCATGGTAAAACCTTTCTGCCAAGGTCATATAATTTTTTCTTTTAGTCTCCATTATCTCACTCTCTCAACGGTCTCTCCAGAAAAAAAGTAGAGGGTCTCCTCTACCTTAAAGCTTAAAGCTCCCGATATGTCTGTACTTCTTGACCTCGATTTCAACGTCATCAAGATTTATCTCCCAGCCTGTACCTATCCCTTGAAGCTTGGCAAGCTCCTCACAATAGTACATAACGATACCTGCATCCATTAGATTGTTGTCCCCGCCTTCCTCTACGACAAACAGATCTATTTGGGTATCGTGAACCACAAACCTCCAAGGCTGCCTGTTGAACCTTGATGGTGCGAACCTTATATAAAACAGGAGATCTCCAAGACCTCTCATCTCCAGCTCATCCATAGTTATGGGCTCCCCAAGCTTTTCCTTGAATACAAGCTCTTCCACTCCCAGTCTCTCGCTGAATGGCTCATGTATGAACGGGTTCTTGGGCTTTGGATAACCAAACGCAAGGATTGCTTCGTAATCGCTTGAGGTGTCTCCAAAAATCACTGTCTTACGTTCCTTATCAACGCCATTCAAGCTGACCCAGCAGGTTCCAAGGCCCATATTGTTCAAACCGGTTACAAGCTTTTCCATATTGTAGCCGCTTAGAAGGAGAGTCTTTTCATCCTTCGCAGAAAAATCAAATGCGATATAGTGAGGACTTTCGATCATTACTCCGGCATAACCTCCAAGACCCTTGAGACTGTCATAAATATGCTGGCCATACTCATAAAGCTTCACCTTCATGTTTATCCCTGAAAGCTCTTCATTTATACTGCCTATCAGGCTTTCAACCTTTGTTAAATCGGCTTCGGTAATAGCTTTTTTCTTGAACTCCCTTGTTGATTTTCTGGTCTTTAAAAAATTCATCATATTCATGTGCTTATCCTCCTTGATATAAAATGATATGTTAATTGATTCCAATAATTGAACCAATCCTCCCCACAAACGGAAGGAAGTGCATGTGTACTGTTACACTTGCAGTTATACCCAAAATTATCCCTGCAGCAACGTCAGTCGGGTAATGTACTCCCAGATATATCCTGCTCATCCCGATAATTATCGCCATAAAAAATACCAATATTGTAAATTTAGGCATATTAAGGGCTATAGTTGTAGCTAGAGAGAAGCTGGCGGTGGTATGACCTGAAGGGAATGAATAATCTCTAAGATCTATACCAAAGGTGTGAAGATGCTCAAGTATCTTGTACGGCCTTTCCCTGCTGAAAAGCTTTTTAAGTGACTGTACGAATATCTGTCCAAATGACAAGGCAACTATTGCTTCCAAGCCCATAAACTTTACTTGTTTTGAACCAAAAACAATGAGAGCCGTTGCAAATATAGTCGTAAAAACTGCACCTCCAAGGTCAGTCACTCTTATCATGATCCTGTCCAGGTACTTGTTTTTGATCCTTGTATTTATTAAATGTATAAAGTGAGAGTCAAATTTTTTTAATATTTTCATCGTATAGAGCTCCTAAGTTTTATCTAAAACAATTATATTACATTTCTACACGATTATCAAAGATTAAATAGCTATGTAAGATGCTGTAAGAGCTTTGCTTCTCAGCTTTATCCCTGCTCATTGTAAATCATTTAGACTCTTGAATATCAATATTCATCAACGCATGTTTTTATGGTAGAATTATACTTGATTCCAGGAGGTGCAAAATGAGATTCAGCAGAGAGCAAGAATCAGCAATCAGGCATAAGGATGGACCGGCATTAGTCCTCGCTGTACCAGGCGCAGGCAAAACAACTGTAATTATACATAGAACCTATGGGTTGATACATCAGCACGGCGTAGACCCCTCCAGCATATTATCAATAACGTTCAGCAGAGCCTCAGCCAGGGACATGTCATCAAGGTACAGGAGGAGCTTCACTGGTAGTCCTGTTCCGGACTTTTCGACTATTCATGCTTTTTGCTTTAGTGTTGTTAAGGACTTTGCAAAAAAATCAGGGAAGAGTTTCAGACTTATCGAAGATGAGGGTACAAGCATAAATAAATTCAGCATTGTCAAAAATCTTTACCTTGAAAAAAACGGTTACCAGATTACCGAGGAAAAACTGGAGAGCTTCTTCTCACATGCTGGTTATATAAAAAATATGATGCTTGAGCTTAAGGAATATGACAGTGCCAAATCATCCGACATCGAAGGCTTCCATGAGCTTTTTACAACCTATGAGGACTTTAAGAAAAAGAACAGGCTTATTGATTTTGACGACATGCTTGGAATAGCTTATAGACTTTTCGTCAAGCATCCAGGTCTGCTGGCTAACTACAGGTCCAGGTACAGATATGTGCAGCTTGATGAAGGTCAGGATACTTCAAAGCTTCAGCTTGTAATACTAAGGCTGTTGTCAGAGCCTGGAAACAATCTTTTTATAGTTGCAGACGATGACCAGTCAATATACGGCTTCAGAGGCGCTCATCCAGAGGGTCTTCTTTCCTTCTCAAAGGATTTCCCCGATGGAACGATATACTTTATGGAGGACAACTACAGGTCAAGCGCGAACATTGTATCTGTATCCGGTCAGTTTATATCACAAAACAGCGATCGGTATAAAAAGACGGTAAGGACGAATAATCCACAGTTTGAACCTGTACAGATATTGAGGTTTAGAGGCGCTGATGATCAATACAGTTTTTTGGTTGAAGAACTGTCAAATATTTCAGATCCATCTGAAACTGCAGTATTGTTCAGAAATAATCTGTCCTCAATAGGAATAGCAAATGCACTCGATGCTAATGACATCCCCTTCTATACGCGGGATTCAAGACTAAGATTTTTCAATCATTGGTTGATAAAGGATATTGAAAGCTTTCTGAGACTTGCAGAGGATCCAAAGGACAAGTCGGCATTTGAGAACATTTATTTTAAGACTAAGGGCTATATTTCAAAGAGGATGATGCAGCATGTGAAGGGTAAGGGCTATAACGAAACAGTATGGAAAAGGCTGCTTTCCTTTCCGGGTCTTACTGAATTTTACAGACGTCAGATAAATGAGCTGGAGCTTGACTTTAGAAGATTGGCAAGGTTAAAGCCCGAACCTGCAATAAGATTTATTGAGGACAGCTTACGCTATGTGGAATATCTAAAGGATAATTCACAAAGGTCGGGGTATACATTCGACTATCTAAAGGAGATGCTCTACCATTTGAGCTGTATTGCGAAAAAATCAGACAACAAGGATGATTTCAAGGATAGAATGAGGAAGCTTGAGGCAATATTCTCAAATCAGAATCGAAATAAGACGGGCGTGGTTTTGTCAACCATTCACTCCTCAAAGGGTCTTGAGTACGATCATGTATATTTAGTTGACCTCATAGAAGGTGAGTTCCCTTCCCAGTCCAGTATTGAGGAGCTGAATAAGGGTTCTTGTCAGCTTTATGAAGAGGAAAGAAGGATTTTTTATGTTGGCATGACCAGGGCGAGGAAAAAGCTTCATCTTATAACCTATGACTCAGTTAACGGAGAGGGCGTCAAAGCTTCAAGATTCCTCGGAGAGCTTCAGCTCCAGCATAAAAAACAATAGACCAGCAGGCTGGTCTACAGCACCTCTACTTCAGGGGTGCATTTATAAATCACGTTCTTTCTCTCTACAATTATGGTTGTCTTGGAGGATAGCAGCCTATCCTCCTTGATTTGTGTCAAAAGATCCTTATTTGGATTTATAGCTACCGGATTTCCTATTCTTCGAAGCATGGAAAGGTCGCCAGTGGTGTCGCCATATGCATAGCTTGAATCAAGATCGACGTTATGAGCTGAAATTATCTCGTCAACAGCCTTCTTCTTGCTTTCAGAATCCCACATCCTCCTTATCTCACCTGTAAACCTGTTGTCATCGTCTACATAGTATTCAGTTCCCCTATATTCTGTTGCACCATATTTTTCAGCCATCCTGGATACAAGGAAATCAGGGCTTCCTGATATGAAAAAGACCTTATGACCCATTGATTTGTGCCAATCTATTTGACCTCTGGAGTACTTATATACCATATCCCAGTTTGTTTCTATTACATGGTTTGCTACGTAATCCACGTGGTCTCTTTTGATCCCTTTTAGTTCGTCCAGATATACACCCGCCAGGATTTCAAGGTATTCCTCGAAGTCTCCATATCTTCTTTCCCATTCGTCATAGGCTTTCTTCACCTTGGTGTACCATACCTCCGGATCTATGATCTCAAAGCTTATCAGCTTTCTAAAGTGCTCGATCATAAGGGAATTTCTGAATATCGTTCCGTCTATATCAAAAAATGCTGCCGTAGTACCCATCAACCTATCAACTCTCTCCCATTATACTTTTTCAGTTAACTATCCTCATTTTCAGCGTAACTGCATTATGATGTGAATTGGCAAAATCATCATCCATGGCATAGACTCCCTCAACCGATATATTGTCTGAGACCAGAAATCCGTCTACAACTGCCTTAAAAGTTATCCCTGGGCTGTAAGGGGATTTCAGTGATCTTTTAGTAGGAGTCGCATTGTCTATAGCCCAGGAAAAACCTTCAGGAACAAACTCCCCAGGCAAATCCTTTAGCCAGCTTGGCCATGCCTCCACAGCTGTAAAGCTAAGTGGATCTGTTCCCGGCAGACTGTGACTCCAGTCGCCTCCGACGATCACATAATTACCTTGTGAATACTCGGAGCTTATGAAGCTATTAAGCTCTCTAAGCTGCATTTCTCTGGTTATTTCCTTGTCGTTATAGGGTGAAAGCTGTAGATTTATAAGCACCAGTTCTCCGCCATTGCGTACAGGATGTCTTGTCTCAACAAAGCACCTGTCCATGAGGAACAGATCCATGGGCCAACTATCTTTATTATACAGATTATGTCTTTCAGCCCTTAAAATATTGTACCTGGACATTGTCATCAATCCGCTTTTAACCTTGCCGATAGGCCTGAATATTGGAAGCGGTATTAAATCAGCATCGTGATTGATTCCGAACACGCTGCCAAAATGGGGGTAATTTATCCTAAAATAATCTGACTGGTCAATCTTTTGACTTCTTGAGGACCCAATATCTACCTCCTGGATAAAGAATATCTCCGAGTCTGTAGAGTCGAGATCAATAATAAGAGAATCAAGATTCTCCTGTATATCCACCTTGTCAGCCCTTTTCTCCGGCCTTCCACCTTCGAAATAAGAAACTTGAGTATCATCCAGTCCACCATAACCTATGTTTAGAGTAGTTATGCCTATGGTTTCTCCTACCGGGATCTCAGCTACTTGATTGTTGGTCACAGAAAGAGGGATGGATCCTTCGAAATCAGAATCTGTGATGGTTAGATATGCAAGAGTTCCTGAAAACAGCAGAATAAAAGCCATTACAAAAACTAATAATACCTTGATCCATCTCATGGTTTACCTCCAAATCACACCGGATTTCTCTTTGAGTAGAATACACTTATTGTCCCTGGGCCTGTATGAGCGCCTATAACAGCTCCTATCAAACTAATGTAAAAGTCATTGACTCCAAATTTCTCTGCTATCATTTCCCTGATTCTCTCTGCAGCCTCAGGATCATCCCCGTGGTATATGAATACCTTCCTATTGGAGAAATCCTTGTCAACGGATCTTTCTTCCATCAGCTCGAGGATCCTTCTAAGGGCTTTCTGTCTCCCTCTAACCTTGTCAACCGGTCCAAGCTTTCCCTCCTTGACCTCAAGCACAGGCTTTATATTCAGCATACCTCCCAGAACAGCACTTGTTTTGGAAACTCTGCCGCCTCTGTAAAGGTATTCTATGTCATCGACGGTAAAAATATGATCAATATTTTCAATATAAAAATTAGCTGTTTCAAGTACCTTTTCCATCGAAGCTCCTTCATTAGCTTTTTTTGCCGTCTCATAGACGATCATACCGAATCCTCCGGATGCGGCCTTCGTGTCTATAAGCTCTACGTCGAGCTCAGGATACTTTTCTAAAACACTGTTCTTAGCCATTCTTGCTGACTGAAATGTTGCTGAAAGCTCAGATGAAAATCCAAGATATATAGCTGATTGTCCTTCTCTTGCAATTCTTTCAAAAGACTCCTCAAACACGTGAGGCGGCACCTGGGCTGTCTTATAGATTTTCCCTTCTCTCATGCCATCATAAACATCCTTTGGAGTTATATCAAGCTGATCCCTATACTCTCTTTCCTCGTTTATAACCAGTAACGACAGAACTTCCAAGCCCAGCTCAGCAGCAAGTTCTGGTGGTAAATCACAACAGCTGTCAGTGATTATTTTAACAGTCATACTCTTACCTCCTTGCATATTTTCTTTATATGTATGCCCATTATTATAGCATATTCTAACAGGTTATTGCTAAAATTAACCACTATTGAAATAACATGACTTAAACTATAATTATAATGTAAAATAGAACCAGGAGGGATCATATGGATAAAATAATGGATAGATTTTTAGAGTATGTCAGGATCGAAACCACATCAGATGAAAGCTCAACATCGGTTCCGAGTTCAGCAGGGCAATTGGCATTAGGAAAGCATATCGCTGACGAGTTGAAGTCTATGGGACTGGAGAAGGTTAATATTGATCATAACGGCTATTTAACAGCAGTTCTACCTGCTAACACTGATGCCGATATTCCAGTCATCGGTTTCATAGCCCACATGGATACAAGCCCGGATATTTCCGGGAAAAATGTTTCTCCAAGAGTGGTAGAAAAATACGATGGAGGGGATATTCTGCTCGATCCTGCCGAAGGGATAGTTTTGTCACCAAGGGATTTCCCTGAATTAAGTCAGCTCATTGGAAAAACCCTTATTACCACTGACGGCTCCACTCTGCTTGGGGCAGATAATAAAGCTGGAATAGCTGAGATAATAACTGCAATTGAGTACCTTATAAATAATCCTGGAATACCCCACGGTGAAATGAGGATTGCATTTACTCCTGATGAGGAGATCGGCAGAGGTGCTGACCACTTCGATGTGGATGCTTTTGGAGCTGACTGGGCTTATACAGTCGACGGCGGACCTGTAGGTGAGCTTGAGTTTGAAAATTTCAACGCTGCATCGGCTAAAATAGTTATCAGCGGCAGAAATGTCCACCCGGGAACGGCCAAGAACAAGATGATAAATTCGATCCATATTGCCCATGAGCTGGGTGCTATGCTGCCTGTAAATCAAAGACCTGAATTTACTGAAGGATATGAGGGCTTCTTCCATCTTATGAGAGTCGATGGTACAGTTGAAAGAACAGAGTTAAGCTATATCATAAGAGATCATTCATTGGAGGAGTTTAATAATAAGAAATCGATCCTTCAGGAAGCAGTGAACTATATCAACAAAAAATACGGTCAGGTGGCAGAGTTGACATTGAAGGATTCATATTTCAATATGAGAGAGAAGATCGAGCCGGTTTATGATATCATCAAGCTTGCTGAAAAAGCTATGACGAGGCTTGGTATCGAGCCTAAGATCAAACCAATAAGAGGCGGTACAGATGGCTCAAGGTTATCCTTTATGGGGCTTCCATGTCCAAACCTTTTTACCGGGGGCTACAACTTCCATGGAAAATATGAATTCATCACTATAGAAGGTATGAAACTGGCGGCACTTACAATAGTTGAAATAGCAAAACTCGCTGCAGAGGAACAGTAAAATCAAGACCCTAAGTTGATCAGGTGATCAGCCCAGGGTCTTGTATATCATTGATTCATAGGCATCCAGAAGCTTCTTTATTACAGGGTTGTTTACAGAACCCAGCACATAAGAATCCACATAAGTTATTGGAAGAACTCCAATGCTGGTTCCCGAAATGAACATCCCATCTACTGAATTCATTTCATCAATATGGAGCTTTTTTTCCTCCACTTCATATCCGATATCCCGGCACAGCCTAATTATATGCTTGCGCGTAATTCCCAAAAGGACATCAGTGCTTGGTGCAGTATACACTCTCCCATCGATAATATAGAACATGTTGGATCTGCTGCCTTCCAAAATGAAGCCTTCTCCATTCTTTAACAGCACCTCAAATGCATCTGCCTTCTCCATCGCATCCTTGACCCTTTGCTTGTAGTCCCCATGCTGTATCTTTGCATTTGGGTTGTCTCTTTGATGGTCGAGCAACGTGGTTTTGATCCCTTCATTATAATAGCTCTTAGGCGGATAAAAGCTTTCAATTGCCATAACAATGAACCGCTTGTCCCCAAAATCATCTTCAACAGCCATAAGCTTGATATTGTTGTTTTCAATCCCATTTTCCTCGATACATTTACTGCAGAACCCCTTGACCTCATCCCTTGTAAAACCAATGTCATAGCCGATCAGACTACCGGAATTATACATCCTGTCAAGGTGATCCTCAAGAAAGAGAGGTCTCCCTGCGACGACTCTGACTACCTCATAAATTGGCGGCTTTGATATCAAATCAAACACCGTTGCATCATCTGATCCAACAATAGCTCCATTAAGTACATAGCTGCTCATTATCGCTTCTGATCTCATAGCTCCTCCTTATAGTATAGGTGATAGAAGTCTGGATACTGACTCCTTCATCTTGATCATTCTTGACCTCTTATTATATTCCTCGATCGTTATCTCATGGCAATTTTGAAGATCCCCGATAAACCTGTCTGTCAGGGCTTTATTTATCTCGCTGTCATAAATAAATGCATTTATCTCAAAGTTCAGCTTGAAACTTCTTATGTCCAGATTTGCAGTTCCAACAGACGATACAAGGTCATCCATTATCATCACCTTTGAATGCAGAAAGCCCCGTTCATAGGTATAAAACCGAACCCCCGCCTCCAAAAGATCTCCAATATAGCTTAACCCTGCCCAATAAACAAATGGATGATCCGGTTTATTGGGAATCATGATCCTGACATCCAGACCAGAAAGACCTGCGATCCTCAGTACCTCAAAAATGCTGTCATCAGGTATGAAATATGGAGTTTCCATATAAAGCTTCTTTTCCGCATTAGCTATCATCTTAAGATAGCCATCCTTAATGCTTGGCCATTTGGAATCGGGACCACTGCTTACGATCTGAACTCCTACCTTTTCCTCATTGATCTCAGTACCCACATAGCTCTGGCAACCAGTCAGCTCCTTTCCCGTTGCAAATCTCCAGTCAAGGAAAAACTGCCACTGGAGTGAGCTAATAACAGAACCCCTCAGCTTCAAATGAGTATCTCTCCAGTAGCCAAACTTCCTGGAAATACCAAGATATTCATCCCCTATGTTAAACCCGCCCATAAAAGCCACTTCACCGTCTATGATACATATCTTCCTGTGATTTCTGTAGTTGATCCTTACATTTACAACCGGAATAAACGGAGGGAAGAAGAACGCAGCATTCCCGCCGGCAAGCTTTAGTCTCTCCAGGGCTTTTCTGGACATCTCCCTGCCACCCATCCCATCAATAAGAAGCTTAACCTCTACCCCTTCTTCAGCCTTCCTGGTAAGAGCATCAAGCACCCTGCTTCCGATTTGATCGCTATGGAATATATAATACTCCATATGGATGTACCTTTTTGCATTCTCTATGCAGTTCAGAAGACTTGTGAATTTATCCTCGCCGCTGAACAAAAGCTCAACATCATTATCCACAGTGTAAACTGACTTGCTGCTCATAAGGTTGAGCTTTACAATGTCATCATATATCTTGTATTCAGGATTTCTCTTTAGAAACTCCCTGGTTGTAAGATTCTTTTCCTGGTCAGCTATCAGTATATCAAAACAATCATCCTCTTCGCTCTTAAGCTTAAACATCTTTTTCTTTGACATATCCTGCCCGATGAAAAGATATAATATAAATCCAATCCCAGGTAAAAACAGCAGCACCATTAACCATAACCAGGTTGATGTCGGATTTCTCCTTTCAAAAAACACCAAGGCTAAGGCGAGGAGCATATTTATCCAGATAAGGTTGCTGAATGCCCATTCATATAATGAGATTAATGCTTCCAAATCTCTTCCCTCCAGGGTGAATTACTTCTTTGATTTATACCTCTTTCCTGCGTCCAATATTCTCTTTCTTATCCTAATAGATTTCGGAGTTATTTCGATCAGTTCGTCGTCTTCAATAAACTCCAAAGCCTCCTCCAGCGACATCAGCTTGGGGGGAGATAATCTAAGCGCATCGTCCGAGCCTGCGGCACGAATATTTGATTGCTGCTTTTTTCGTGTGACGTTTACCTCTATGTCCAGTCCCTTGGGATTGGATCCTACCACCATGCCCTCGTATACCTGAGTTCCAGGCTCTATAAAGAGGATACCTCTTTCCTGGGCTGAATACAAGCCATAGCTTGTCGACTCTCCAGTTTCAAATGCTATTATCGATCCTGTCTTTCTTCTTGGGATCTCGCCCTTGAAAGGCCGATATCCATCAAATATGGAATTGAGTACTCCATTTCCTTTTGTGTCTGTTAGAAACTCTTGCCTGTAGCCTATGAGACCCCTTGCCGGAATCGAAAACAAAAGTCTTGCATATCCTCCATTTGACTCAGACATGCTTACCAATTCGCCCTTTCTCTGGCCAAGCTTGTCTATGACCGCTCCTACAAATTCAGAATTGACATCAACTGTCACTATCTCCATTGGCTCATGGCGTTTTCCTTCTATCATTCTGTAAAGTACTTCAGGCTTAGATACCTGGAATTCATAGCCTTCTCTTCTCATATTTTCAATTAGAACAGAGAGATGAAGTTCTCCTCTCCCCGAAACCTTGAAGGCATCGGTAGAGTCAGTATCCTCGACCCTAAGGCTGACATCAGTCTGAGCTTCTCGGTAAAGCCTTGTCCTAAGCTGTCTGGATGTTACGAATTCTCCCTCTCTCCCGGCAAATGGACTGTTGTTTACTGAAAATGTCATCGCTAGTGTAGGTTCAGATATTTTTACAAAATCAAGGGCTTGAACAGCATCAGGATCGCAAACCGTGTCCCCAATTTCTATGTCCGATGGGCCCGACACAGCTATAATGCTCCCCATTGCAGCATAATCAACCTCTACTCTTGTAAGACCCTGGAACTCGTAAAGCTTCGATATCTTAGCCTTAAGCTGTCTTTCTGGGTGAGCCTGGTTAACTATCACAACATCCTGCCCTATCCTGATAGTTCCTCTCTCGACTTTGCCTATCCCTATCCTGCCAATATACTCATTGTAATCTATGGTCGATATAAGAAGCTGAAGAGGTTCCTCCGCATCCCCTTCTGGTGCAGGTATATACGTCAGGATGGTTTCAAATAGAGCCTCCATTGATTCCTCATCGCCTCCGGGTTCAAGAGCTGCGGTGCCTTTCTTTGCCGAAGTGAACACGAACGGGCAATCAAGCTGGCTGCTTTTTGCTCCCAGTTCTATTAAAAGGTCAAGGATCTCATCAATTACTTCCTCCGGGCGTGCCTCAGGCCTGTCTATCTTGTTGATGGAAACTACAACTGGCAGTTCAAGATCCAACGCCTTCTTGAGTACAAATTTAGTCTGGGGCATCGGTCCCTCGAACGCATCAACCAGGAGAACTACTCCATTTACCATCTTAAGTACTCTTTCAACCTCTCCACCAAAGTCGGCATGTCCAGGGGTATCTACTATGTTGATTTTTACGCCTTTATAGTTTACAGCTGTATTCTTTGCCAGGATGGTTATTCCTCTCTCCCGCTCTATGTCATTTGAGTCCATTACTCTTTCATTGACCTGCTGGTTTGCCCTGAATATTCCTGATTGCTTAAGCAGACTGTCTACAAGCGTTGTCTTTCCGTGGTCGACGTGGGCAATTATTGCAATGTTTCTAATATCTTCTCTTATCATTTAGTATTACAGATCCCTTCTATTATTTGATTGTTCTTCAACCCACTAATATTATCCCATTATCACTATTTTGTAAAGCATTCGAAAAATTTATCAGCCAGCTCTCAGGAGCTGGCTGGCAAATCTGTTTGTTTGATCAGGACCCGTTGAACGCAAATTCAAATATAATCGATGCAGCATCCTCCCTCTTAAGGAAATAGTCTGCCCTTATATAGCCTGAATTGTCACCCTTCAGTATTCCAAGGCCATATGCCAGCGTGACATACCCCTTGTAATCCTTATCTATAGCGTTTGAATCCTCGAAAATATTTGCATAAATCCCCTGTATCAATGCGATTTTTTCGTATCCCTTTGCTCTTACAACGAATTTTGCAGCCTCAGCCTTTGTTATTTTTCCTTCCCTGTTTATTTCATCATCTCTTATTATCCCGCTATCGGTCAGTTCCTGGTATATTGTATCGTCAGATACCTCTCTGTCCAGCCTGTAGGAGTTCATTGCAGCCCACAGGTATCTCATGAAATCCTTCTGGATGATCTGTGACTTTGGCATGAAATTCTCACCAGGCAATGTAATGCCGTATTCAGTGAGGATCATTATTTTATCCTTGGCATACGTGTTATCCAAATCACCATAGCTTATTGCCTGCCTGGTCCTGTAAGGATTCCCCGAGTAATCAAGAGGCTCTCCTGTAAACGGGTCGATATAGGGTGCTCTTTGAGGATTGGTTTGATATACCAGCCTTACCAGATCAGACCAGATGCCCTTCTCCTCGACAGGTATAATACGATACCCAAGTCCAAAGCCTACACTTTCAATAAGTGCTTTGTATGCTTCATCCAGGGTTATTATCCCCTCTGACAAAGGGAAGCTTCCTGAGTACCAGGACTTATTGTAGGATGCAATCGAACCATCAAAGGTATCAACGACCACCGTTATTGAATCTCCTTCCACCTGGATATCCCCAATATATCTGTTGAAAATAAAATATTGCAGCCTTTCTGCTTCAGAGATATTGTATTCAATGGGACTTCTAATGGAATCCATGAGGTTAGGAATTGTTTTTCTGACGAAATCCTCAGCAATTTCTCTTGCCTTCTCCCTGCCCAATGTTGGTTTTTTCCCTTCATTGGCCGAGTTGTTGATATATAAGGATATGAGCTCTCCAGATCTGGCATCTATAGATACCTCAATAAAAATAGAGTTTTCCGCTCCGCTGTTTTTAGAGAAGCTGGTGGACCAGTTATAGTCGTTCTTGTTCTTCCATGAGGGATAAAGGCTCTGGCTGTCCATAAGATAATCATCGCCGATATCAAGGAGATCTCTGCTTTTCTTATCAGCTTCGGCAGATGACAGCAATCCCTTAAGCTTTTCCAGTTCTTCCTTTTCTACTGGTGTAATACCCCCCTGGTCCATGGCTTCAGCTTTTCCGCCACCCATTCCATAAGGTCCATAGCCTGAAATTACCGGTTCGCCAGTCCATGGATCTATCATGGTTATATTGTCCCTCGGAGCATAAACCAAATAATGAGAAAGCTCCTGTCCGGACGAATCCAAAGGTCTTGGAAACTGATCGCTTATTTTATAAACCAGTTGAAGCCCCGGTATTTTCTTATATGCGTTCCTGGCACTTTCAAGATCCATAATACCATCAAGGCCACTGAATTCAGCATCTCCAGTCCAGTTCAAATAGAGGCTGGTGGTCTTGCCTGATCCCTTGGAAATGCTTATGTTCAAGTCATTGTCGATGAATGGGATCCCGTCTGCTGTCCTTATGAATCTGAGATTATAGTTTGGATCACTTGCAGCTGCATAATAGTTCGTATCGTCATACTCTATGCTGTTTGAAATCCCATTTCCCAGCCTTTCAATAAAACTAACTGCAAGATTTATCGCCTCGTCCTTTGTCACTCTTGGCAGTCTTTGCTCCTCAGGTGCTTTGGGATCATATGTGCTGTAAGAGGTTACAAGGCCGTTACTGTCTATAGTCACGCTTATATCGTTAAGTTTTCTGGCCGAGTCTCTCCAATTAAAGTAGTAATAAGTTCTTTCTCCATAGGAGCTGATACTTGAATTGAAGGTGTCGTAGTCATCCGGGATCTCAAAAATTTGCTTTGCTTTTAAAGCCAGTTCTTCCAAATCATACTCCTGCTCTTCTCCGTAAACAACAAATGGTATCATCACTCCCGCAAGCAGCGATAATACCACCAGAATAGCAATTCTCTTGTTCATGCTACTTCCCTCCTAAACGATCCGTTTTATTGAAACCACTCTATTTCTGTCAACGTAAAGCTCGTCAGATAACCCATTGACCAGAACCAAGCCCCTGCCCCAGGATTTTAGATCGGAGGGATTATATTCCTTCAGATTATAATTGATGCCTCTTCCCTCATCCTCTACCTCTATCATGAGCTTGTCCTCGCTCATTCTAAGGGTGAGGCTGACTGTCTTTGAGGACATGCATTCGTTTCCATGAAGCGCTCCATTAACAATCAATTCGTTGAGAATTACCCTGATGTCAAACATCAGGTCCCGATCACTTATTATTCCGTTAAGTATTTGTACTGTCTTGTCTATAAAGGATTTTATGGTATCCAGATCGCTGCATACTGATCCTTTATAAATATAATCCATCGCAATCACACCCGTCATGTTCTGTTTTTTAGTATTTTACCCACTTTGAAGCATATTAATCTTTGTTATTTTATAGGCTCCCAAAATCATAGTTTATTTTCTTAAGATATATGGTATAATTAGGTAACTCAACAAAATAACAAGCGAAAGGAGATTTTAATATGGACAAATGGGTTTGTGGACCATGTGGTTATGTTTATGATCCAGCTGAGGGAGATCCAGATGGAGGCATCGCTCCTGGAACTGCTTTCGAAGATCTGCCAGAGGATTGGGTTTGCCCGGTTTGCGGCGCAACTAAGGATATGTTTGAAAAAGAATAATAATGTACTTAAAAAGACCAGTGGAATCACTGGTCTTTTTCCTGCTCATATACTGGCAGCTGAAGATATTCCTCAAGCAACTCCCACAGCTTATCCACATTGATTTTTTTTGATGAAGAAAATGGTATTATCTGAACTTCTCCAGACTTTACCTCCAGGGCTTCCCTTATTATCTTAAGATGCCTTTCCCATTGTCCTCTGGCTATTTTATCCGCCTTTGTAGCTACAACTACAGGCTGGATATTATAAGCCCTGATCCAGTTGAACATATCTATGTCCTGAGGAGTCGGCTTATGCCTTATATCCAGGATCAGTGAAATGGCTTTTAGATTTGACCTGTTACTTAGATATTTCTCAATGATCTCTCCCCATTTTTTTCTTTCAGTTTTTGATACCTGGGCATACCCATAGCCTGGAAGGTCTACAAATCTGAATTCTTCGTTGATAATATAAAAATTTATTGTTCTCGTTTTCCCTGGCTTTCCACTTGTTCTAGCCAGATTCGTCCTGTTCAGCATCGCATTTATAAATGATGACTTCCCAACATTCGATCTCCCGGCGAAAGCTATTTCCGGCAGCTCATCCTGTGGGTAGCCAGCAGGTGCAACTGCCATTGCCTGCAGATCAGACTTATTTATTTTCATCATCATCACCCTTGGCAACCAGCGCATGCAAAAGAACCTCATCCAGATTCTTCACAAGCACGAATTCCATTTTCTTTTTGATTTTATCAGGTATCTCCTCCAGATCCTTTTCATTCTCAAAGGGGATCAAGACCTTTTTAATACCCATTCTATGAGCTGCAAGCAGCTTCTCCTTAATACCGCCTACAGGCAGTACCCTTCCTCGAAGAGTGATCTCGCCAGTCATGGCAACGTCTTTATAAACTGGTGTGTTGGAAAGCGCTGATATTAAGGCAGTGGCGATGGTTATACCAGCAGATGGACCATCCTTGGGAATTGCTCCTTCGGGAACATGAATGTGGATATCCATATCCTTATGAAAATCCATAGGAACATTAAGTCTTTCTGCATTTGCTCTGATAAAGCTTATCCCTGCCATGGCTGATTCTTTCATGACCTCTCCCAGCTTACCTGTGAGCTGGGTCTTGCCTGTCCCCTGCATAGTAGTTACCTCAACGGAAAGAGTCTCCCCTCCCACTGCCGTCCATGCAAGGCCGTTGGCAACGCCTATTTGATCTTTTTCCTCCACAGTGTCGTATCGATAACGACCTGCACCCAGATATCCAGAAAGATTTCCGGAATTTATACGTACAATCTTTTTATTCTTTTCCACTATTGTCTTTGCAGCCTTCCTGCAGATTCCGGCGAGATTTCTCTCAAGATTTCTGACTCCTGCTTCCCTTGTATAATAGTTTATAACATCCCTTATGGCTCCATCAGACATAGTCATTTGGGTTTCTTTTAGACCATGCTCCTTCATTTGCTTAGGCAGCAGGTAACGCTTTGCTATTTCAAGCTTCTCTTCCTCGGTATAACCACTGATTCGAATTACCTCCATCCTGTCCAATAGAGCTGGAGGGATGCTGGAGGTGGTGTTTGCTGTTGTTATAAAGAGAACCTTTGATAAGTCGAATGGCGCGTCCAGAAAATGGTCAGTAAATGTGGTGTTCTGCTCAGGATCCAAAACCTCTAAAAGTGCGCTGGCCGGATCGCCTCTGAAGTCATTGGCAAGCTTGTCAATTTCATCGAATAGAAAAACCGGGTTTTTCGTTCCAGCCTTCTTTATAGAGCTTATTATCCTGCCCGGCATTGCTCCCACATATGTTCTCCTGTGTCCCCTTATCTCTGCTTCATCTCTGACTCCTCCCAGAGACATCCTTACGAAGTTCCTGTTCAATGAAGATGCTATAGATTTTGCTATTGATGTCTTTCCTACTCCCGGAGGACCTACCAGACATAATATAGGTCCTTTGATGGAGGTTGAAAGCTTCCTGATGGCAATGAACTCAAGAATCCTCTCCTTAACGTCCTTAAGTCCGTAGTGGTCAGCATCAAGTATTTCTCTGGCCTTTTTAATATCAATTTTTTCCCTGGTTTCCTTGTCCCATGGAAGCTCAACAATCCAATCCAGATAAGTCCTTATTACACCTACCTCAGCTGAATGGGACGGAGTTCGCGAAAGTCTTTCAACTTCCTTCATGGCCTTATCCTTGACCTCTTTTGGCATTTTTATTTTACTCAGCTTGGCTTCATAGTCCTCAATCTCTCCTGAGAGGTCATCGTCCTCTCCCAGTTCTTTCTGGATGGCTTTTAGCTGTTCCTTAAGATAGTACTCTTTTTGGATCTTGTTGATCTGTTTTCTTACTCTTTGATTTATTTTATCCTCTATTCTTAATAGCTCTATCTCTTCCTGGAGTATCTGATGGAGAACCTCAAGCCTTTCATAAAGATCAAAAGCCTCAAGTATCCTCTGGTCGTCCTCCTGCTTAAGGAATACATAAGACGCGATTACATCTGCAAGTCTTCCGGGATCCTCAATATCGGAGATTGTAAAAAGAACCTCTGAGGATACCTTGGAATTCAGGGAGATATATTCTTCAAGATCAACTATCACAAGCCTCATAGCTGCTTCAATATCCTGACTTTTCTTGATCTCGTCAGGATTATAGCTGTACTCCTCGGCTTCAGCAAGAAAATAGGGTTCTGTCTGCACTACTTTTTTTACCTTACCTCTGTTCAAGCCCTCTACCAGCACCCTAATGCTTCCTCCGGGAAGCTTTAGCATTTGTTTGACTTTAGCGATCGTGCCTACATGATAAAAATCATCGGTTGTAGGCTCCTCAAGCTTTGGATTTATTTGAGTACAAAGCAGTATAAGGGAATCATCCATCATGGACTTTTCCAGTGCCTGGACGGATTTCTCCCTTCCAACGTCAAAATGTATCACCATGTGTGGAAAAATTGAAATGCCTCTTAACGGTATCAAGGGCAGTACTTTGTCTTCTATTACATAGGGGTTTTCCATAATATCCCTCCTTCAATTGGAAAAATAAAGGCTCACTGTTGTGAGCCTTTAGGATGCGGATTCCTTATTGCCTTTTTTCCTGGCCCTACTTTTCTTTTCCTGGGATAATACCAAAGTAGGCTCTCCGTCATTCTCTATTGTTTCCTTAGTAATAACGCATTTTTCAACGTCTGTTCTATTAGGAATCTCATACATTATATCCAGCATTCTCTCCTCAATAATGCCCCTCAAGCCTCTTGCTCCGGTCTTTCTCTCGATTGCTTTCTTCGCTATCACTCTAAGAGCAGATTCCTCAAAGTCCAGTTCAACATCATCCATGGAGAAAAGCTCCTTATACTGCTTTACAAGAGCATTTCTTGGCTCGGTCAATATTCTTACCAAAGCTTCCTCGTCAAGCTCCTCAAGTGTTACTACCACCGGAAGTCTCCCCACAAATTCAGGGATGAGACCATATTTTATAAGGTCTTCAGGCTGTATCTGCTTCAGAAGCTCGCTCATGTTTCTCCTCTGCGACTTAACGTCTGCACCAAAGCCCATAGACTTCTTGCCAACTCTTGACTGGATTATCTTGTCAAGTCCGTCAAAAGCCCCTCCGACTATAAACAGAATGTTTGTAGTATCTACCTGTATGAACTCCTGATGCGGGTGTTTCCTTCCTCCTTGAGGGGGTACATTGGCAACCGTGCCCTCAAGGATTTTCAACAATGCCTGCTGAACACCCTCTCCGCTTACGTCTCTTGTAATTGACGGATTCTCTGTCTTTCTTGCAATTTTATCTATCTCATCAATATAGACTATACCCTTTTCAGCCTTCTCAATATCATAGTCTGCTGCCTGGATCAGTTTCAGGATTATATTTTCAACATCCTCGCCTACATATCCAGCCTCAGTCAGTGAGGTTGCGTCAGCTATTGCGAAGGGTACATTCAATATTTTGGCCAGAGTTTGCGCCAAAAGGGTTTTCCCAGAGCCTGTGGGCCCAATCATCATTATATTGCTCTTTTGTAGCTCCACGGGATCGTTCTTTGATGGCTTTCTGTGTATTCTCTTATAGTGATTGTAGACTGCAACTGCCAGACCCTTTTTTGCTCTTTCCTGATGAATGACATATTCATCCAGTGTTTCCCTTATTTCAGAGGGTTTTGGAACCTCCTCAAGCTCGAAATCATTCAAGTAATCAACAAATTCCTCCTCGATTATCTCCTGACACAGCTCGATGCATTCATTGCATATATACACATTTGGACCTGCAATGAGCCTCTTGACCTGATCCTGCGGCTTCCCGCAGAATGAGCATCTCAATTGCTTGTCGTCATTTTTTGCCATGGACTCACCTCTTATTTCTTTCTCTCCATTATGGCATCGATTATTCCATATTCTACAGCCTCTGAAGCGCTCATGTAATAGTCCCTGTCTGTATCCTTGGCTATCCGCTCAAGTGGTTGTCCCGTTCTCTCTGACAATATCCTGTTTATTCTCTCCCTGATCTCAATTATCTTTTCAGCCTGGATCCTTATATCCTCAGCCTGTCCCTGAGCTCCGCCTAGGGGTTGGTGGATCATGATATCTGAGTTCGGCAGCGCAAATCTCTTGCCTTTTGTTCCTGCTGCCAGAAGGAACGCTCCCATGGAAGCGGCTCTTCCTACGCATATAGTTGCAACATCAGGCTTGATGTACTGGATTGTATCAAAAATTGCAAATCCTGCACTTACTGAACCGCCAGGGCTGTTGATATATATCTGAATGTCCTTCTCAGGATCCTCTGCTTCAAGAAACAGAAGCTGTGCTACGACCAGATCTGCGACAACGTCATTAATCTCTGATCCCAGCATTATGATTCTGTCCTTAAGCAATCTTGAATATATATCGTAGGACCTTTCTCCTCTGTTAGTTTGTTCAACGACTATAGGTACCAATGACATATCCATACCTCCTATTAATTAGATGAATTTAACTTTCTCATTTAACAGATTTAAAACTTTACTGTTCGATATACCCGCTTTTAAGAAGCCTAAATCTCCTTTTTTCATGTCCTCAACGAACTTCTCTTTATTTTCCTGCTTATATTGCTCAGCAAGTTTTTCCAGTTCCTTGTCAAGATCCTCCTCAGTGACCTCTACTCCCTCAGCCTTTGCAATAGCCTCAAGAACAAGGTCCGCTCTAACTCTTCTCTCGGCCACAGATCTGAAGTTGTCTCTAAGCTCCTCAACAGACATACCTGTAAGCTCCAGGTATCTTTCCATGTTGAAGCCCTGCATGCCCACTCTATACTCAAAATCCTTTATTTCATTGTCGATTTGTGATTGTATCATGCCTTCAGGAACATCAAAGCTGCTCATTTCAACTACTTTCTCGACTATCTTGTTCTCTGTCTCGATCTTTTCCTGATCCTTAAGCTGCTTCTCAAGCTCCACTCTGATGCTGTTTTTATAATCCTCAAGAGTATCAAATTCGCTGACATCCTTGGCAAATTCGTCATCAAGCTCAGGAAGCTCCTTTACCTTTACTTCCTTTATATCGACCTTGAATACTGCTGACTTACCCTTCAGCGACTCCTCATGATATTCTTCCGGGAAAGTAACATTTACTTCAACTGCCTCTCCTTTTTTCTTGCCGAGAAGTCCTTCCTCGAAGCCTGGTATAAATTGTCCTGATCCGATTTCCAGGACATGATCCTCTGAAGCTCCGCCTTCGAAGGCTTCATCATCGATAAATCCTTCAAAATCCATGGTTACAAAGTCGCCGTTGGCGATTCCCCTGTCTCCTGCGTCGATCATTCTGGAGTTCATGTTTCTCACTCTATCAATTTCAGCATCTATCATTGCATCGGTTGCTGAGTAGTCTACCTTCTCCAGCTCTATAGTACTGTAATCCCCAAGCTCTACCTCAGGCTTTACATCTACGCTGAATTTCACATTTACAGGCTCTCCAAGATTTATCTCTTCAACATCCACCTCAGGGCTGTCTACGGGTTCGAGCTTAAGCTCCTCGATAGCATCTGAATAAGCCTCAGGTAGAAGCATATTGATAGCATCTTCAAAGAATATGTCTGCTCCAAAGTTCATTTCAATTATTTTTCTTGGGACCTTACCCTTTCTGAATCCGGGTATGTTAAATTTCCCTCTGTTCTTTAAATAAGCTTTTTGCAAAGCTCCTTCAAAGTCGCCTGCAGGCAATTCGATATTAAAGTGTACCGTGTTTTTCTCCCTTTTTTCAAAAACAGCCTTCATCAATGAACCCCCTAATTTATTTTTAATATATGACACGAATTGTTGTCTCCATCACAGTATTATACCATATTCGCGCATTATTGCATACATATGAAAAAACCAATGGCAGAACCACTGGTTTTTGCTGGTGCGGGAAAGAGGACTTGAACCCCCACGTCGTTGACACTAGATCCTAAGTCTAGCGCGTCTGCCAATTCCGCCATTCCCGCATGTAATGTTAGGTGCCTTCGCGCCTACTTTATCTATTATAGCATCAGGCGTGGATTTGTCAAATACTTTTTCAGATACTTTTTTACCGCCGCCTTGATCTCTAGTAGGATACGATTATGCCCCCATCATTCACATATACAGCGCTCAAGCCCTTGGTCTCGACTATTACTACATCCTTGAATTTAAGTCCTGCAAGATCCTCCTTAATATCCAAAGCCTTTTGAAGTGCATTTGTATGCGATATGGCTAATATCCTCTCCTCAAATTTCACTCCGCTTTCTGCAATTAACTCCGCTAATCTCTTGAAAGCCTTCTTGCTGCCTCTTATTTTCTCAACAGATTCTATGTTGCCATCATCTGTGGCTTTCATTATAGGCTTTATATTCAGAATATTAGCTATGAGCCCTTGTGTCTTTGATATCCGCCCATTTTTGATCAGATTGCTCAAATCATCAGAAATAAAGAATGTCTTCATATCATCGATATATTGCTCAACCTTCTCCACGATCTGCTCATTCGGCATCTTTTTTTCTATACATTCCTTGATCTTTATTGCAGTTAATGTTTCGCCAACACTTGCCGATCTTGAATTAAACACATGTATGAACTTCTCTTTCATCTCCTCAAGCATCATATCCCTTGCAAGTATTGCACTGTTGCAGGCCCCTGACAATTCCTTCGATATTGTTACCACAAAGACGCTGTCCGCGTCCACATACCTCTCCTTGAAATCTCCCGGGGAAGGACATGAGGATTTTATGGGATTTGGACTGGCCTTCATCGTACTGATCAGGTTCTTCATGTCAATGTTTTCATCATCGATAAAGGAAGCTTTATCGATGTCTATCCTAAAGGGAACCAGACTAACCTCCATTTTGCTCTTAAGCTCTTCATTCAGATCACAGCTGCTATCAGCTACTATTTTATATTCCATATGACCCCTCCTTTTTCTTATTTTATCCCTATCCTGGACTCGATGAAATCAACGAGGTCCCTCGCGACATCAGTTATGATCTCATGATCCTCCCCCTCGATCATAACCCTTACCAGTGGCTCTGTGCCTGATGGTCTTATCAGTACCCTGCCCTTGCCTTTGAACATCTCCTCTATTCTCATGATCTCTTCCTTGATCTCAGGTATCTCCATGTACTTTGTCTTATATGCATTGTCGACCCTTGCATTCAATAGGACCTGAGGATAGTTTTTCATCAACCCATTAAGCTCCGATGCTTTCTTGTTAGTATCCTTCATTACCTGCAACAGGTGAAGTGCTGTTGCCATTCCATCTCCTGTGGTATTGTGCTCAAGGAATATGATATGTCCTGACTGTTCTCCACCTAGGTTGTAGCCCTCCTTCAACATTTCCTCGAGTATGTACCTGTCCCCGACTGCAGTCTTGACAATCCCCAATCCGTTTTTCTTCAGGTACTCATCCAGGCCCATATTGGTCATAACAGTTCCAACTACCGTGTCCCTTTTCAACTCTCCCTTCCCCTTCAGGTAGGAGCCGCAAATTGCAAGAATGTGATCTCCATCGATGATCTCGCCCTTCTCGTCAACTGCAATTATCCTGTCGGCATCTCCGTCAAAGGCGACTCCAAGGTCTGCACCATTCTCCAGGACAAGTCTCTGGACCAGAGCCGGTTTTGTTGATCCACAATCATGATTTATATTCATACCATTGGGCTCGGTGTTAATTGAAATCACTTCACCGCCTAACTCTTTGACTATCGACGGTCCAATCCTGTACAGGGCACCATGGCCGCAATCCATTGCTATCTTAACTCCTGTGAGGTCTACCTTGATGGCATTTTTCAGTAACTCCTTGTAATCCTCTGCTGCAGTTCCATTTATATATACCCTGCCTATCAGGTCTTTAATTGGAGGCGCAGGCAGCTCTCGTTTATTCAGGATTATATCCTCTATCTGTTCTTCCACCGCGTCCGGAAGCTTTAGCCCCTCCCCGTTGAAAAATTTGATTCCATTGTATTCACCGGGATTATGGGATGCTGATATCATTACCCCTGCCACCGCTCCGTATTCTCTTGCCAGCAAGGCTACCGCAGGTGTTGGAAGTATACCGATCGACTCGACATCCAAACCCATAGAGCATATTCCTGCTGTTAGTGCAGCCTCAAGCATATCACCGGATGCTCTTGTGTCCTTGCCTACAATGACCTTGCCCTTTTTCCCTTCCGATATGATGAAGGCTCCAGCCCTTCCTATTCCAAAGGCCAGCTCTGGCGTCAATTCCAAATTTGCAACGCCTCTAACTCCATCTGTACCAAATAGTTTTCCCATTTACATTCCTCCCTAAAATTAGGTGTTTATTCAACAGAGTCCGGAGGATAAATATCGAGCACTATCTTCATCAGATGCTCCCTGGTATTTAGTTCCGGTTTCTCAAGCACACAGTTCAGCAGGTACTCAAGAAGCTTTCCGATTATCTTGCCCTCTTTGTATCCTGCGGCCTTAAGGTCATTTCCATTTACTGCAAGATGACCCTTTCTAAAAGGTTCACCGGCTTCAAGTATCTCTCCGATCACCGTTTTTTTCTCAAGGAGCTTTGTTATGTCCTTTTTGCCCTTCTTGCTGAGTTTGTCTGCTATCTGAAGGTCTATAAGGTGGTATATGTTCTCGGATCCTACTCTCTGAAGCTGTCTCTTCAGACCTTTTTTCCTCAAATCCGGGTGATGGACCATGTGCTCTTTCACCAGATTCAGTGTTTTTTCCATAAGCTCTGTTGAGCATTTAAGCCTTTGCATAAACTCTTTCCCGATTTTTACACTCATCTTGTCATGTCCATAGAAGTGACCCACACCATACTCGTCAACTGAGAAGGTGTACGGTTTACCAATGTCATGCAATAGGGCAGCCAGCCTCAAATGGAGAACCGGTGGTGTATTGTCCAGAACGGTCAAAGTATGCTGGAAGACAGATCTGTCATGATGCGGATTCCTTTGATCAAAGCCTATTGCAGGGATCAACTCAGGAATAACCTCTTTCAGTATACCCAGAGATCTCATCATAAGGAGTCCCTCTGAAGGCTTGTCAGAAAGTAATATCTTAAACAATTCCTCTCTGATTCTTTCAACACTAACCTTGTTTAGACCTGCGGAGAGCTTTGTGCAGGCACCTGCAGTACTTATCTCTATGGAGAAGTTCAATTGAGTAGCAAACCTTACAGCTCTTAGTATTCTGAGGTAATCCTCACTCAGTCTTTCCATTGGATCGCCTACACATCTGATAAGCCTCATATCAATATCTTTATTGCCACCAAATGGGTCGATTATCCCTGTGGAGTGGCTGTAGGCCATTGCATTGATAGTGAAATCCCTTCTTTTGAGATCCTCAGTCAAATTGGTGGTGAACTCTACCCTGTCAGGCCTCCTGCCGTCTGAATATCCAATATCCTTTCTAAAGGCAGTGACCTCAACTATCCCTTCCTCCTGAGCGACAGGTATCGTCCCAAATATACGCCCTGGTTCAAAGGTCCTCCAGTCTCTGAATACTGACTCTATTTGAGCCGGATCAGCAGAGGTAGCTATGTCATAGTCAGCAGGCACCTTACCCAGGATCGAATCCCTTACACAGCCTCCAACAAGAAATGCCTCATGCCCTGAGCTATTCAAAGCATCTATTATTCGATTTACATATTCAGGTATAGTGATCCTCATTTTGTTCCTCCGCATTATACTTAAAGTATAGCATAAATCGATGTGTATATATAGAAAAAACTGCCGGCTAAAGCCAGCAGTTAACTGTTATTCATACCTTTTGAAAAGTATAGACGCATTATGTCCGCCAAATCCAAGTGAATTGGACAAGCCATAGCGAACGTTGCGCTTGACTGCATGATTAGGCGTGTAATTCAAATCGCACTCCTCATCGTGGACCTCGTAGTTGATGGTGGGAGGAACGACTCCAGTATGAATGGCCATTGCAGTAGCAATTGCCTCAACACCGCCTGCAGCACCTAAGAGATGGCCAGTCATTGATTTTGTGGAACTTATATTCAAGTTTTTTGCATACTCACCAAACAGCCTTTTTATTGCCAGAGTCTCCAGCTTGTCATTGAAGTAGGTGCTGGTTCCATGTGCATTTATATAATCTATATCACAAGGACTTGCCCCACTCTCCTTTAGGGCAAGTGCCATAGCTCTCATTGCCCCTGATGCTTCAGGATCTGGCTGAGTTATGTGAAAGGCATCTGAGGTTGAGCCATATCCGACGACCTCTGCATATATCCTGGCTCCTCTTTTCAATGCATGATCCAGCTCTTCAAGAATTACTATGCCGGAGCCTTCTCCCATTACAAATCCATCCCTATTTTTGTCAAAGGGCCTGCTGGCCTTCTCAGGCACTTCATTCCTGGTTGAAAGAGCTTTCATAGATATAAACCCTGCCATTGAAAGAGGGGTTATAGAGCTTTCTGTACCTCCTGAGACTGCCATGTCGAGGTACCCAGACTTGATCATCCTAAAGGCTTCACCTATGGCATGGGTAGCAGATGCACAAGCCGTAGCAATCGTCATAGATGAACCCTTCAAGCCGAAAGTCATTGAAACCTGGCCCGCTGCCATGTTTGCAATCATCATTGGTATAAAAAGCGGACTTATCCTTCCAGGGCCTTTCTCATCCAGATTTTCCTTTTCTGCTTCCAGGGTTGTTATCCCGCCAATTCCTGAACCGATTATTGCTCCAGCTCTGTCAGTATCGATCATTGATAAGTCGATCCCTGCATCATCCAGAGCCATTTTAGTACCTGCAACTGCATACTGAGCGAACATATCCATCCTCTTTGCTTCCTTTTTCTCCATGAATGCAGTGGGGTCAAAGTCCTTTACCTCAGCTGCAATCTTTGTGTCATGCTCAGAAGCATCAAACCTCGTTATATACCCTACTCCAGATTTTCCATCCAGCAAAGCATTCCAAAATTCATCCTTACCGATCCCGATAGGCGTTACTGCTCCAAAGCCTGTCAGTACAACTCTTTTCATATATCCACCTCTTTGAATTAGGCTAGTTTTGCTTCTACGTATTTTACGATGTCTCCGATATTTTTGAAGCCTTCTGAATCCTCGTCAGGAATCTCTATTCCAAACTCATCCTCGAGTGCCATCATTATTTCTACAGCGTCCAGGGAATCTGCCTCAAGATCCTTCATCATGGATGTCTCCATGGTTATTCCCTCTACCTCTGCGTCAAGCTGCTCTGCAATTATCTTTTTTACTTTTTCAAATACCATTTTTATATTCCTCCTTAAATTATATGTGCATTCCGCCATCTATTTGAATTACCTGCCCAGTGATGTAATCTGAGTCCTCGCTTGCAAGGAAATTCACCAAATTGCTTATTTCCTTCGGCTCCGCAAGATAGCCAAGCGGTATGGATTTAAGCATCTCTTGTATTACCTCTTCCTTGAGCGCATCAGTCATATCTGTTTTTATAAAGCCCGGAGCTATTGCATTCACCCTTATGCCCCTGGAGGCCAGTTCCTTGGCTGTGGACTTTGTAAGCCCTATAAGTCCGGCCTTTGAGGCGGAATAATTTGCTTGTCCAGCATTGCCCATAACTCCTACAACTGATGATATGTTTATGATCTTTCCATATCTATTTTTCATCATTCCCCTTACTACTGCCTTGGTTGTCAGAAATGCTCCCTTAAGGTTTGTCTGCATTACCTGGTCCCAGTCTTCCTCACTCATTCTTATGAGGAGATTATCCCTGGTTATCCCTGCGTTATTGACCAGTATCTCTATTTTCCCAAGACTTTCCTCGACCTGGCCTACCATTTCTTCAACCTGCTCCTTATTGCCGGTATCCGCTTTGACTGCAACAGCCTTAACTCCATATTCTGTTAGCTCATCAACTACTTTTAAAGCTGTCTCTTCGCTGCTGATAAAGGTTATTGCGACATTGCATCCCCTTGCTGCAAGTCCCAGCGCGATCTCTCTTCCTATCCCCCGGCTTCCTCCTGTTACAAGTGCCGTTTTGCCCTTCATTGACTAAGCCCCCCTTGTAAGCTTCTCAACAGTTTCCTTGAAGCTTTCAACAGAAGAAACGTTAAGTATCCTGACATCCTTACCCATTGCCTTGCTTATTCTCTTTGCAAAGCCGGAAAGTGATTTTCCAGGCCCGATCTCAATGAAGGTATCAACTCCCTCATTAAGCATGTACTCAATTGACTGCTGCCACATTACTGAGCTTGAGACCTGGTCTACCAGCTTGCCAACAAGCTCTTCCCTGCAGCCAATCACCTTTCCGTCCACGTTTGAGACAACCTTTTTTTCAAGCTCTCCCAGGGATACCTTCCTTAGTTCCCCTTCGAGCCTAACCCCTGCCGGAGTTAGCATTGAGGTGTGGAAAGGTGCACTGACCGGGAGCTCTACAGCTTTTTTTGCACCCAGCTCCATTGCCTTGGCACATGCTATAGATAATCCTTTCTTTTCGCCTGATATAACTATCTGGTCCGGACTATTGTAGTTTGCTACCTCTACTATGCCAAAATCCTTTGATGCTTCAAGGACTAAAGGCAACAGCCCTCTGTCCATACCCAACAATGCTGCCATACCACCTACTCCCTGTGGAACGGCCTCCTGCATGAACTTGCCTCTTTCCCTTACTATTTTAAGTGCATCAGAAAACCTCAACGCTTTACTCATTACAAGCGAGCTGTATTCTCCAAGGCTCAGGCCAGCGGTGTAATCGCAGTCGATACCCTCTTTTTCAAGAGCTTTAAGCATCGCAATGCTGGCAGTAAGAATTGCCGGTTGGGTATTCTCGGTTTTCTTGAGCTCCTCCTCGGACCCCTCGAATATCAGACCTGAAAGGTCCATTTGAAGTGCCTCGTCTGCCTCCTTGAATACCTCCTTGGACTCTCTTATTTGTTCAAAGAAATCTCTACCCATTCCTATATGCTGAGCTCCCTGACCTGGGAACAAAAATGCTGTTTTAGCCATCAAGGCCACCTCCTGATAATTGATTGATCCTTTCATTGGAGGTCAAAGCCTCCTGAACCATTCCCTCAATTATATCCCTGCAGCTTTTTATATCCTTTATCATTCCAGCTATCTGACCGGACATAACTGAGCCATTATCAATATCTCCATCCACTACTGCAAGTCTTAATTTGCCTGCACCGGCAGCTTCGAGTTCCTCTACAGACGCTCCGTTTTTTTCCATTTCCAGAAACTCGCGGGTAAACTGATTCTTTATTACCCTTACAGGGTGACCAGTAGTTCTTCCTGTTACGATTGCATCCCTGTCCTTTGCATTTATCAGGGCATCCTTGTAGCTTGAATGGACCTTCGCTTCAGTTGAACACACAAATCTTGTTCCAACCTGTACTCCCTCGGCACCAAGCGCAAGGGCGGCAATAAAGCCTCTCCCATCGGCGATCCCACCTGCTGCAATCACCGGAAGATCAACAGCATCACATACCTGTGGTACAAGAGCCATGGTTGTAAGCTCCCCTATATGACCTCCAGCTTCAGTTCCCTCAACTATGAAAGCATCTACTCCTTGTTTTTCAAGCCTTTTTGCAAGAGCCACAGAGGGTACTACAGGTATGACCTTGATCCCCTTTTCCCTGAATCGATCAAGGTATTTTCCAGGATTTCCTGCTCCGGTGGTTACTACGGGAACCCCCTCCTGACAAACTATATCCACAACATCTTCAACAAATGGTGAAAGAAGCATAATATTCACACCAAAGGGTTTATCGGTTTTTTTCTTTAGTGCCCTAATTTCATTCCTTACAAAATCTCCAGGAGCATTTCCCGCTGCAATAATACCAAGGCCTCCAGCCTCAGATACTGCTGCTGCAAGTTCATGAGTAGCTACCCATGCCATGCCGCCCTGTATGATAGGGTACTGAATACCTAATAACTGAGTTACTCTTGTATTAAACATCCCTGTCCCTCCTGTTCCACCGCATGACAATAGAAGCCCAGGACAATCCTGCACCAAATGCGATAAGAAGTACCACATCTCCTTCTTTGATCTTCCCTTCCCTAAGGGCCTCATCAAGGGAAACAGGAATTGAAGCAGCGGACATGTTGCCGTACTTATCTAGATTTATATGTGTTTTTTCTCTTCCCAGCTGCAGCTTTTTCATAGCTGCATCGATAATCCTCATATTTGCCTGGTGGGGTATAAGAAAATCAAGCTGGTCCTGAGTCAGTCCCGCCTCTTCCAGAACTCTCATAGACGATTTCTCCATTACCCTTACCGCAAATTTGAATACCTCTTTGCCATCCATTTTTATTGTGTGAAGCTTTTTTTCAACTGTTTCTGCAGTTGCCGGATACCTCGAGCCGCCTGCAGGCAATATCAAAACGTCTCCGTTGAGACCATCTGACCCAAGCTCTGAAGCTAAAATTCCAAAACTTTCGTCACATGATTCCAATACACACGCTCCTGCACCGTCTCCAAATAATACACAGGTGTTTCTGTCAGTCCAGTCCACTATTTTTGAGAGTGTTTCAGCACCGATAACCAAAACCTTTTTGTACATCCCAGAACTAATAAAGTTCGCTCCGGTAACCATGCCGTAGATGAATCCCGAACAGCCTACGCTTAAGTCAAATGCTGCTGCCTTAGATGCTCCAAGGCTTTTTTGCACAAGAGCGGCTGTCGATGGAAACGCATGGTCAGGTGTAGCAGTAGCAACGATTATCAGATCCAGTTCATCCGCATCTATCCCTGCATCCTTTAAAGCAAGCTCTGCTGCCTTAACCGCAAGATCAGATGTCGCAACTTTCTCGTCAGCCACTCTTCTCTCCCTGATACCGGTTCGGGTTACTATCCAATCATCACTCGTTTCCACAAGCTTCGAAATGTCATCATTGGTTACGACCCTTTCCGGTACATAGCTTCCAAGACCGGTTATACCAACCGATATTTTTTTCAATTGTCCACCTCCTGATTGACCGCATCGTCTTTTATAAAGACAACACCTCCACTAATTAATAGTTTGCAAAAATCATCAATTTAAATTATTATTGAGTTTAGGTGAATGCAAACTTAAGGATAGTATAAAGCATATCGAAGGCTTTGGCAATATTTTTCTGGCCAATTGGCCTGTTACAGGAGGTTATAGGATGAAGGTATACGGGATAAAGGATATAATGGGAATCATCCCTCACAGATACCCTTTTCTTTTTATTGATAGGGTTGAAGTCAGTGAAGAGGCTCTTAAGGGTACAGGCTATAAAAATGTAACTGTGAATGAAAACTACTTTACTGGACACTTCCCGAATAATCCTGTCATGCCTGGTGTCATCATAATAGAGACAATGGCACAGGCAGGAGCGGTGATTCTTTTGTCCCAGGAGCAATTCAAGGGTAATACTGCCTATTTTGCAGGGATAAACAAATTTAGATTCAAGAGAAAGGTAGTACCAGGTGATTGCTTAAGGATCGAGGTGGAGATTACAAGAGTTCGGGGTGGAATAGGAATTGGAGAGGGCAAGGCTTTCGTAGGCGAAGAGCTTGCAGCTGAGGGAGAATTCATGTTCGCGATCGAAAACTGATGGAGGGATCGATAATGGATAAATTAAGAATTGGCAACAAGCTTGCCAGAGTACCGATAATCCAGGGTGGTATGGGAGTGGGAGTTTCTCTCTCGGGGCTTGCATCTGCAGTTGCCAATCAAGGTGGTATCGGAACAATTTCAGGAGTCCAGATAGGATTCAGGGAGTCTGATTTCACAACAAATACAAATGAGGCAAATATTAGAGGGTTAAAGAAGGAAATAAGGTTAGCACGTGAAAAGAGTCCGGACGGAATTCTTGCAGTCAACCTTATGGTTGCTATCGATAACTATAGGGAAATGGTCAAAGCAGCAGTTGAAGAAGGAATTGACTTGATAATTTCTGGAGCCGGTTTACCAAGTGAGCTTCCTGAGCTTGTGAAGGGCAGTGATACAAAAATCGCACCTATAGTATCCTCCGGTAAGGCGGCTGCAGTAATTACCAAGTTATGGACTAAGAGACACAACTATTTGCCTGATCTTATTGTAGTTGAAGGTCCAATGGCTGGAGGGCACCTTGGATTTTCTGAGGAGGTTTTGCAAAGCGGCAAGCTCCCTGATATTCGTGATCTGGTCAAAGAAGTCAGGGAAGCGATCAGATCCTATGAGGATACCTGCGACAAGAAGATCCCTATTGCAGCCGCAGGAGGTATATACTATAGTGAGGAAATCAGGGAGCTTCTCCAGATAGGTGCAGATGCTGTTCAACTTGGCAGCCGTTTCGTTGCTACCCAGGAGTGTGATGCACATATAAGCTTCAAGGAGGCTTATATCCAGAGCAAAAATGAAGACATTGGATATGTTAAAAGCCCAGTCGGAATGCCTGGTCAGGCAATCCTAAATGATTTTATAAGAAGGGTATCCCTGGAGAGAGAAAGGGTGACGAAATGCTACAACTGTCTCACGCCCTGCAACCCGGCCACTACTCAATATTGCATAACAAGTGCGCTGATAAGATCTGTAACCGGTGATGTGGACAACGGTCTGGTATTCATAGGAAAAAGAGGTTATCTGATCGACAGGATAACTACCGTAAAAGAGTTGATTGAAGAGCTTACACAAAGCTTGACGCTGGACTGATAGTCCAGCGTCTTTATATTTATACGTTTGCAGTTTCTCTTACGGCTTTTGCTCCTCTTTCAAGAGCTTCCTTATTGATCGGAAGCAAATGAGCTTTGGATTCGCCAAAAACCTTCCCAAATGCTTTTTCTATTGACTCAAAGCTTACAACATTGGTTTTTTCAAGTACAGCTCCAAGCATTACCATGTTTGCTATCCTTGGGTTTCCAAGTTCGTTGGCAATATCGTTGGCGGGGACATAGTATACCTCAATGTCGTCTCTTGTCGATTTTCTTGATATTAATGAAGAATTTATAAATAGTCTGCCGCCTGCCTCGACACTATCTTCAAATTTATCTAAAGATGGCAGGTTGAGAACAATTACTGAAGATGCTTCGACTACTACAGGAGAGCCCACTGGGTCAGTTGATACTGTAACGTTGCAGTTTGCAGTTCCACCTCTCATTTCTGGACCGTATGATGGAAGCCAGGATACATTTTTGTTTTCGATCATCCCTGAGTATGTTAAAAGCTGGCCCATCGCCATTACGCCCTGTCCTCCAAAGCCGGCGATTATCAATCTCTCATCCATATCTATTTAACCTCCTCTGGCTTTTTAAAGTTACCCAATGGATAATATGGTATCATGTTGTCACCAAGCCATTTCATCGCTTCAACAGGAGTTAGTCCCCAGTTTGTCGGGCATGTCGAAAGCACTTCCACTATACCGAAGCCCTTGCCTTCCAGTTGGACCTTGAAGCACTCAAGAATCGCTTTCTTGGCTTTCTTTATGTTAGCTGGAGTATTTACTGCAACTCTCTCAACAAATACTGCTCCATCGATAGTTGCAAGTAGCTCACTCATTCTTATCGGTCTTCCCGCTGTAGCTTCATCTCTGCCGTATGGCGCTGTAGTCGCCTTCTGACCAACGAGTGTCGTAGGAGCCATTTGTCCGCCTGTCATCCCGTAGATTGCGTTGTTTACGAATACAGTTGAGAACTTCTCTCCTCTATGCGCGGCGTGAACGATTTCTGCGGTTCCAATAGCAGCCAGGTCACCGTCTCCCTGGTAAGTGAAAACAAAATTGTTTGGGTGAACTCTCTTTATTCCAGTTGCTACGGCTGGAGCACGTCCATGAGCAGCCTCATGCATGTCACAATTAAAGTAGTTATAAGCTAAAACAGAGCAGCCAACCGGAGCAACTCCGATGGCATTTTCAAGAACTCCCAGTTCAACCAGTGCTTCAGCAACCAGTCTGTGGATAACGCCATGGGTACATCCTGGACAATAGTGGAAGGTCTTGTCAGTCAACCCCTTAGTCTTTTCAAATATGACAGCCATTATTTGTCACCTCCAAGAATTTCCTTAACCTTATTGGCTATTTCCTCTGGAGTTGGTACCATTCCACCTGATCGTCCGTGATAATAGGTTGGCATGGAGCCGTTAAGTGATAGCCTTACATCATCGATCATTTGCCCACCAGCACTCATCTCAACTGTCAAAACTCCCTTACATGCCGGATTTATCTTCTCAAAAGCCTCATTTGGAAATGGATAAAGGCTTATTGGTCTTATCATACCTATCTTGTAGCCTTCCTTCTCAAGCTTGCTTATTGCAGTTTTTGCAATTCTTGAAGTTGTCCCATAAGCGCTTATTACAAGGTCTGCATCCTCTATGTTATAGGTTTCAACTCTCTTCTCATTCTCTCTTATCCTCGCAAATTTAGCCTGAAGATTGTGATTGTGTTTTTCCAGAAGCTCTGCTTCAAGGAATAGTGAGTTAATTATGTTTGGTTTTCTTTTGCCGCCTGTGCCTACTGTAGCCCAATCCTTTACAGGCAGGTCCTTCTCGGGTCTTTCCTTGAATTCGACTGGCTCCATCATTTGACCGATCATACCATCGCCAAGTATCATGACAGGAGTCCTGTAAAGGTCAGCCAGATCAAATCCATCAATAATAAGGTCAACAAGCTCCTGTACATTAGCAGGTGCGAGAACTATCAGTCTATAGTCTCCATTACCTCCACCTCTGGTCGCAAGGAAATAATCGCCCTGGGCAGCCTGGATCGATCCTAAGCCTGGACCTCCTCTGGCCATATCGACAATTATACATGGCAGCTCAGCTCCTGCAAGATAGGATATCCCTTCCTGTTTAAGAGCTATACCAGGGCTGGATGATGAAGTCATTACCCTTGCTCCTGAACCTGACGCTCCGTATACCATGTTTATTGCAGCAACCTCTGATTCAGCCTGAACGAACACTCCACCTATCTTGGGGAGCTCTCTTGATAAATATTCGGGGACCTCGCTCTGAGGAGTTATCGGATATCCGAAGAAGTATTTGCATCCAGCAGCTATCGCAGCAGCTCCTACAGCCTCGTTCCCCTTCATGAGAACCTTAGTCATATGTAACCCTCCTTTAAAGTCTTTCTACTGTTATAACCAAATCCGGGCAAACCATTGCACAGTTAGAGCATGCGATACATTTATCCATTTCCTCAATAGCGGCTGGATAATAACCTTTCTTATTTATCCTGCCAGTGTCAAGTGAAATAATATTGACTGGACATACAGATACACAAAGACCGCAGCCCTTGCACAGGTCCTCATCGAAAGTCACGTTGCCTTTGACCTTTGCCATAATCTTATTCCTCCTTTTTCTTATATCATCCATTCTTCCCGCATATAAAGCTGGATTGGGAAGACATTGGTTTTTACCTCATCCGGCAGTTTATCTGCAAGGCTTTCAAGACAAGAATTATATCTGAGTGGAATACCTGTTGCCTCTGAAACCTTTACCGCCAGATCATAACCTCTTATAACATCCTCAGCAGATGTTGCCTTGAGCATATGAGTATTATTAACTATACCAGTAACCTTTGCTCTTGCTGTTGCTTCGATCTTTGCAATATACTCCATTGCTTTCTCTACAGACTGAGTCTCAGGTCTGTTGGCATTGAGTACGAAGAACATATCATACTCTCCATCTCTTAGTATTGGGAAGTATCTTCCCAATGCCCTTGCTCCCGCCGGATCACCGCCAACGTCAAGAATTGCATCGTAGCTTTTATCCTGAAGAGGGGTTGCAGCTTCTCCGGAAATTGCCGGTACATCGAGAGCATTGCCCTCAAGATTACTTCCTACAACTTTGATCCCTATTTCTGCGAGAAGGGCAGTCTTTTCCCTGGATCTGAAGTAAGGGTTGATGACGTCGAGATCCACAAGACCTACCTTCCTTCCCATCTTAGCAAGCTTTACTGCATAATTTACACTGAATTCTGTCTTCCCACTGCCATAATGTCCTATGACTATTCTTATTCTCTTGTCGTTTTTCATCAGGTTCTCCTAACTATAAATCTTCGGTTCCTCCTCGCCGGAAAGCACTCTTTGTCCTCCCTCAGCAAGAGCTTTAAACTCATCCTCACCAGGATAAACAGTAACACCGGCAATATAACCTATCATTTCCTCTAACCAGCCTACAAACATCTTATCGTAAGCGATACCTCCAGTTATTATTATCTGATCTACATCGCCTTTAAGAACTGCCGAGGACGCTCCGATCTCCTTTGCCACCTGATATGCCATCGCCTGGTAAACAAGCTTTGCATATTGATCTCCTCTTTCTATCCTTTGCACTACCTCGCGTGCATCATTGGTTCCAAGGTAGGATACTATCCCCCCGTTTCCAACAATCTTTTTCTGGAGTTCACTCTTTGTATATTTACCTGAGAAGCATAGCTCAACCAGATCCCATATAGGAAGCCCTCCAGCTCGTTCAGGTGAGAAGGGCCCTTCTCCGTTTAATGCGTTAGGAACGTCTATAACTCTGCCTTTTTTGTGTGCACCAACGGATATTCCACCTCCAAGGTGAACAACAATAAGGTTTAGATCCTCATATTTCTTCCCAAGGGAAAGTGCATATCTTCTTGCAACGGCCTTTTGATTCAATGCGTGGAATATACTTATCCTCTCGATTCCTTTAAGGCCTGATATCCTTGCAATTTCCTGAAGTTCATCAACGACAACAGGGTCGACTATGAATGCTCTGGATCCAATTTCCTTGGCTATCTCATTGGCGATCAGCCCACCCAGGTTGGAAGCATGCATGCCCCGCTTCGAACTCCTCAGATCTTTGAGCATTTCCTCATTTACCTCATAGGTTCCTCCTTCGATTGGCTTCAGAAGACCGCCTCTGCCTATTACTGCGGAAATCGTTTTCTTGTCGATCGCATTTTCCCTAAGAGCATTTAAAATGATTTCCTTCCTGAATTCCAACTGCTGGATTACATCCCCGAACTTTGATAGCTCTTCTACATCATGTCTCAAAGTTTCCTCAAATACCATGGTATTACCATCATAAACTGCAATCTTTGTGGAGGTACTTCCTGGATTAATTATCAGCATCCTGTAATTTTTCATACACATCTCTCCCTATGCCATTAATGTGGCCAAGACTATTGAATTGAGCTTTGCTTCCTCACTGTCAGCCCTGGAGGTCAAAACGATCGGTTTGCTGGTACCAACAATCAAACCAGCCGATTTCGCATTTCCAAGGAAGGTAAGTGATTTGTAAAGTATATTGCCTGCCTCTATGTCAGGGGCGAGAAGTATATCCGCATCTCCTGCAACCTCGCTGTCAATTCCCTTTATCCTCGCAGACTCCTTGCTTACGGCATTATCAAGCGCAAGTGGTCCGTCGACGATGCAGCCTTTGATCTCTCCCGACTTATTCATATCAGCCAATGCCTTTGCATGGACAGTTGCCTCCATCTTTTCACTTACCTTTTCCTTTGCCGCCAGAACGGCAACCTTGGGCTCAGCAATATCAAGTGCATGGGCAAGCTGAACAGCATTCTCTATTATCTGTTTCTTTTGGTTAAGATCAGGGGCAATTATCATCGCAGCATCCGTAACTATGAATATCTTGTGGTAGGTCGGTACGTCGAAGACTGCAACGTGGCTGATGACATTACCTGTCCTCAGACCAATTTCAGGGTCAAGCACCTGCTTCATAATAACCGAGGTATCGATCAGACCCTTCATAAGTACATGTGCTTCCCCGCTGCTTACAAGGCTTGTCGCCTTTCTTGCTGCAAGTGTTCCATCCTTTTCATCTATGATTTCGATCCCATTAAGATCAAAGCCAATATCGCTGGATATTTTCTCTATGCTTTCCTTGTCGCCAACCAAAACCGGAATGGCTATGCCTTTTTCATAGGCTTCCTTTATTGCTCCCAAAACGTCCTCATCCTGAGCTACAGCAACCGCTACCTTCTTAGGCCCCTTTTCAAGGGCAAGCTTAAACAGGCTTTCGAAATTTTTCACCTTTATTTCACCTCATTCTCATATATCTTATATTCTTCCTCTCCATCCAAAACTCTTCTTGCTCCCTGATTAAGTGCAATCATTTCATCCTCTCCTGGATAAACGGTCACTGGAGCTATGAAAGAAACCATTTCAGAGATCATATCAACCAAATATGCCGAGTACGCAAGACCTCCGGTAAGTATGACTGTTGAAACCTTACCCTTAAGGACTGGACCGCAGGCTCCTATCTCTTTCCCTATTTGATACGCCATTGCATCGTATATCAGCCTGGCATATTCATCTCCAGCCTCTATTCTTTTTATGACCTCTCTTCCATCGAAGGTTCCAAGGTAGGAAACCAATCCTCCCTTTCCAACGAGCATCTTCTTGATCTGGCCTTCGGTATAATCACCTGAATAACACATGTCGATTATATCCCAAACTGGAAGACCTCCTGCTCTTTCAGGAGAGAATGGCCCCATATTATTCGCATTATTGGCATCCACTATTTTCCCATTTTTTATTGGAGATACAGAAATTCCTCCCCCCAAATGTGCAACTATAAGGTTCAACTCATCCATTGGAATGTCTTTTTCCCTGGAATATCTGTGGCAAACAGCCTTGATATTCAGTGCGTGCACTAAACTTTTTCTCGGAATTTCCTTTAGTCCCGACAACCTGGCTACATCTTCAAATTCATCAACTGCCACCGGATCGACGATAAATGATGGTATACCTGTCTGTTCAGCTATCCCCCTGGCAAGAAGTCCTCCCAGATTCGAAGCATGCTGCCCCTGGATTCCAATTTTCAGGTCCTCGATCATTGCATCAGTAACCTTGTAGGTACCGCTTGGCATCGGCTTAAGTAGTCCGCCTCGTCCCACCACTGCCTCAAGCTGGTCGAGAGTTACGCCTTCCTCCCTGAGCCAATCCATTATGATACCGAGTCTGTAGTCATATTGGCTTACGACTGAATCGAATCCCTCAAGGTCCTTGACAATATGATCAAGCTTTTTAGTCTTGATTTCATCATTCCTATCGTATAAGGATACCTTTGTTGAAGTCGAACCAGGGTTTATAGCCAAAACATATTTTTTCTCCATATTGTCCCCCTTATTCCTCAATAAGATTTATAACTGCAATATTTGGTACTACGGATTCAATAGTAACATCAGGTACTGACGAGAAGCTCAAACCGATCTCATGGTTTCCGGCCTCAAGGTCCTTCAGGTCTAAAGCCGGTTTGAAGTCTGTTACAAAATCCATGCTCTCAATGATTGATTTATATCCTTTGACTACAACCGTATAGACCATTCCATCGTCCATTTCTCCAAGTCTCAATCCTTCAGGAAGATTTACTATCATTACCTGATCAAGTGTGAATTGCCTTGTTTCCTCAACCGTCTCCTCTACCTTGTAGGATACTGTTATTTTCTCGTTTTGATTCAGCATCGTTATCCCGCCGGGTAGATTTAGCTGGACTTCGACCGAGTTGTTGTCGAGCAAGCCATTGACATCTATGGGCATTGTCTCTATCCTGTCGAGAAGATCGACACTCTCATCGCCCTTTAGCATGACCTCTTCAGGTGAAATAGTTATCTCCGTTAAAGACAAGCCTTCCGGCAACTCGTTTACAGTTGTAAGCTGTACAGGTACCAGCGCAGTTTTGAATACAGGCAGTGTAATGTCAATTATTCCAGGTTCTTTTTCGACTCCTCTTACCTCTTCCCCGGAATCTGTGACGGCCTTTATAGGCACCGACAGATTTGTAATATTAGTCCTTCCTGAAATATCTACCAGAGCAACCGCTGAATCCACCTCATTTACCCACGTTCGGGGACCTCTAAGCAGTATGCTTTGCGGCCTTGCGAGGATTTCTCCCAGAACATAGCTCTCAGGCAATTCGCCGGAGGTAGTTATTGTTATTGGGATCTCCTTAGTAATTATCCTGTCAAAGGTAAACAAGACCTCCTTTGGTTCATAACTCAATATTGATATTCCTGAGGTCTGATCCAGGATGCCGACTGTTACCGGTACCTTGACCTGTCCCTCACTATAGCCGCTCAAATCGACCTGTGCAAATATATTTGAAGTCAGGAATTTGTCCATATCAGCCTTCTGGCCGCTGACTCTAACGTTTATCTTTACTTCCTCCGGTCCCATTATTACAAGTCCTTGTCTGTCCAAGGCTGCAGTATTTGCATAAGTTACTGCAACATTTCTTACAGGCTTTTCAATTATGGGATTGGTATCACTCATGACATAACTCCACAGAAAAATGGCTATGACGAGAGTTAGAATTTTTGCTGTGATATCACTCTTCCTCTTCATCTTTTCGCCTCCATCTCATAATGAACGTCTGGTTGCTCCCCTTCGGTTTATACATGTCAATTAATATCTGCCTAAGGGTCTTTGCATCTAGATATCTGGAGATAGTTCCATTTTCAGCGATGGATATTGCACCAGTTTCTTCTGAAACTACGATCGACAGGCTGTCAGACCTTTCAGATATACCAAGAGCAGCTCTATGCCGAGTTCCCAGCTCTTTACTGACTGTAGAGCTGTCGGTCAGCGGCAGGAAGCAAGCAGCAGCCTTTATGATATCGTCCTTTATTATGACAGCTCCATCGTGCAGCGGAGTATTTGGAATAAATATATTTATGAGAAGGTCGCTGCTTACGGTTCCTCCTATCTTTGTTCCGGTCTCTACGACCTCGTTAAGACCTGTTTGCCTTTCCAAAACCATAAGCGCTCCTATTTTTTGTCGCGACAACGAGGCTGTAGCTTCAACTATTTCATCCACAACCCTTGACATGTTTTCTCCCCTTATTTCAATCAGGGATTTCGAGAAAAATCTGCTTCTCCCTATGTACTCAAGTCCTCTCCTGAGCTCAGGCTGGAAGACAATGAGTATCGCCAAAGTTCCCACAGTCATTGCATTGCTAAGTATCCAGTTGATAGTGTACAACTGGAGCCATTCACTTACCTTTGTAAGTACCAGCAATACCCCGATCCCCTTGATCAGCTGTTCAGCCCGGGTCTCCTTAATGAGCGTGAACAGCTTGTAGATGACCAAAGCTACTATGAGGATGTCTACGATATCCCTTATTCTTATGTTTGCAAAAATGTCGGCCAGGTATTGCAATCAAATCACGCCTTTTCTCTGGGATCCTTCAATTCTATTATACATTAGCAGCGCTTCGATTTGTATATATAAATATATCCTACTTTTCAATAATAAGCCTGATCAATTTGATCCCTCGAGAGTATCCATGGTTTCGTCAAGGGATTTCCGGATCCTGAGCGTCGTTTCAGGAGGAAGCTCCAATCCAAGCTTTCCTGAGAGCACATCCTCAACAGGAAGCACCCTGTAAGCATACTTGCCGTTTCCTGTACTCCATCTGTATACCCAGGTTGGTATGGGTGCCGGTGGTTCTATCAATACCTCTCCAGTATCCCATTTTTTAACGATCCTGATGGAAACCAGGAGTCCGTCCTCTGTATATGATACACCCATAGTTTCATACCTTTGATTGGACAACAGATTCCCCATGGAATAAACCACTGGTATATCCTTGCCCTCGACGCTTATTGTTTCCATTTCCTGGATGACATGCGGGTGGCTCCCAAGGATCAGGTCAGCGCCATTTTCAGAAAGAAATTCTGCCAGTGAGCGTTGCTCATCTGAAGCATCTCTAAGGTATTCATGTCCCCAGTGGAGATAAACTATGATGACCTCGGCCCCATTCATTCGTGCCTCGGCAATACTCGTTGAGATACTTTCGGCATCGATGAGGTTGACCATATTCTGCAGTTCCTCAGGCGTCAAAAGGCTCTCAAGACCGTTAAGACCAAAGGTATAGGACAAAATTCCTATCTTGACTCCCTTGACCTCTTTTATTATATAGTCCCGCTTTTCTCCCCTGCTTGTTCCAATATATTCCAGCTGTCTTTTTTCAAGCTCCTCTATGGTCCTAATGATCCCATCTCTTCCCATGTCGGCAGAATGATTGTTTGCCGTCACGAGAATATCAAAACCCGCTTCCTTGATTCCATCCAGAACCTCCTTGGGACTTCTGAACCTGGGATATCCCCTGGGTGTTTCACCTTCACCCGCAATAACAGTCTCGAGATTGGCAATAGCAAGATCCACTCCCTGGAGATGACCCCTTAAATATTGAAATGGAGCTGAAAAGTCATAGCTTCCATCCTCTGCCTTGGCGCTTACTACCTGAGGATTATGAAACATTATATCTCCAGCAGCGATCAAAGTTACTATTGTGTCCTCTGGCACAGGTACCGGCTCTTCAGGTAGAGGTAAATCAGTAGCAGGAGCATCCACAATCGGGATAACGTTTTCATTTTCAACCGGAACAACCCCATTTATCCTTGCAGTGACCACTTCGCCTAAGATGAAGATGCCTGCAATTAATAAGACGGCTGCAATTAAGAATGACAACTTTTTCATAGCACCATCAACTCCAACAAGTACATTTTATCTTTTATTTCTCAGCTATGCAACGCTTTAGATGAAATCATATATTTATGAATAATTAGAAAAATTCCAGTTGAAAGAATCAGGTCACCAATACTTGCAGCCTTCGGGGTAACAATGGGTATCGGTATCACATCACAAAGAAACTTCAAGCTGGCTGTTTCGTTCATCAGCTGATGAACCGAAGTTCCTCCAGCCTGGAGGACTGAAAGCTGTTCAAGCAATCCGAGCCTTTCCAGAACTGCAGGGGATACGGGCATCCTTCCGCCATTTACAAAGGAAGCGATCATATTGAGAAGCATACCAAGAGACGAAAGAATATATTCCGTATCTCTTGAAGATATCAGTAGACCTGCGATTATTGCAATGCTTGAAGCTGCCTGAAACCATTTAAGGTTATTGAATACCGTATTTGCAATATCGCCATTGGAAAATCTTAAGGTAAATATCTGAAAGAAATAAACTGAAATTCCCGCGGCAATGAGAGGCCAGCCCTTCAGTGGTAAATCCTCGAGGTTGGAAATCTTTCCCTTCCTGATATATCCTATGATAATCACCAATAAAAGCGTCTCAAAAAGCATTCCCAACATCCTTCCATTATCTCATACAATGAAACAGACGCCATAGGCGTCTGTCATTTTAGTATGCTACAAAAACTGATTTTTTTGCATTACAGATTGGACAGCTGTCCTCTTCACCTGTCAGGGAAATGTATCCGCAAACAGGGCAAAGCTCAATGGCTTTAGCCTCGAGGTCCTTTCCAGCATCCACAGATGCTTTTGCCAGTCTGTAGCAATCAGCATGTACCTGTTCAGCAGCGACAGCAAATTTCATGGCTTGTACTGCTGCTTTTTCACCCTGCATTTCAGCAACTGATATGTAAGCAGGGTACATTTGAGTAACCTCGTGCATCTCGCCAGCGATTCCACCTGCAAGGTTCTCGGACGTTGTTCCCAGTCCGAACTCTCCTCCGGATACTACTGTGAAACCACCATGGATATCCTTAAGCGCTTTGAAGTGGAGCGTCGCATGTACCTGCTCAGCATCTGAAGTAGCCATAAAAAGTCTTGCTACAGCTGGAAAACCATCCTTTTCAGCCTTCTCCGCCCAGATCCTGTATCTCATGTGGGCCTGACTCTCACCACCAAAAGCGGATCTCAAATTGTCCTGGGTCATAGCGTTCATAGTAATTCCTCCTTTTTGTTTTCTCAAGTAGTTTTTGTGTTTGGTCAATTATTGCTGTAATCATTTCAAAATTAACCCCTAAGGTCATTATACCCGATTCCTATGGTCAAGTCCATACCGTAATTGGGAGTAAAACCCACCTTATGTTTACCCAAAAATAAGAGAATTATCAAAAAAAGACCAGGTTATCCACCTGGTCCTTCGCGATTCTAAATAAATAGATTCATGTTTGAACTATCTGATGCATCGAGCATTGTAGCTACGCCACCAATCTCAACTCCATCGAGTAACTCCTCTTGAGTTATACCCATTACATCCATAGACATCTGACAAGCAACCATCCTTATTCCGGAATCTATACCTGTTTTGATAAGCTCTTCCAGAGATGATATGTTCTTATCATTCATTGCCTTTCTGATCATCCTTGGACCCATTCCAGCCATGTTCATTTTTGAAAGGCCAAGCTTTTTACTTCCTCTTGGCATCATTTTGCCGAACATTGAAGCCATGAAATCTTTCTTTACATTTACAGGCTCAGGCTTTCTTAGTATATTCAAGCCCCAGAAGGTAAAGAACATAGTTACCTTATTCCCCATTGCAGAAGCCCCGTTTGCTATTATAAAAGATGCTATAGCTTTATCAAGATCACCACTAAAAACGATCATGGTTTTTTCCTTTACAGGGGCGGACTTGACTTGGGAAGCCACAGGCAGCCCACCCTCAAGACCTTTTCTGATCTGAACCACCCACTTGTTAGTGAGCTTTTCATCGCAGATAAATGTATTATCTGTATTTCGACACCATGCTCTTATGTCGCTTAGGAAGCCCGGGTCCGTAGCGGATACTTCCAATATATCTCCTTCATTCAATGTCTTCATTCTATCTGCAACCTGGATAATAGGCCCCGGGCAGGAAAGACCACAAGCATTAAGCTTTACTGTCTCACCTGATGGGGTTACCGCCTTTCCCACGGTCACGTTTGATACTCCCGAATCAGAGAATGACTTTGGTTCCTGAGGTTCAGCCTTATCGCTTTGCCTGTACATGTTTTTATAGGTTGTGAAACCTCCAGCCAGGTTCAAGGCTTTGTAACCATTATCCTTAAGAACTCTTTCCGCAATATATCCCCTTAAACCTACAGCGCAAAGTGTTATATAAGTCTTGTCTCTGTCCAGCTCATCCAGTCTGCCTCTTAACTCACCCAGGGGAATGTGTATAGAGCCTTCTATTGTTCCGATCTCTCGTTCAATATCCTCACGAATATCAAGAACCTTATGCTGATCCTTATCCAGGGAATCCAGTTCTCTCCACAATACCTGCTCGGTCATTCCCCTCATAAGATTGTCTGCTACAAATCCTATCATGTTTACCGGATCCTTTGCTGATCCATAAGGTGGAGCATACGCCAGCTCAAGGTCGATCAAGTGCTCTATCTTTCCACCAAATCTAATCGCAGTTGCAATTACATCTATCCTCTTGTCTACTCCATCATATCCTACGATCTGTGAACCGAGGATTTTACCCTCCATATCGAACAACAGCTTCATGGTCATAGGCAGAGCTCCAGGATAATACCCGGCGTGGGAGTTCTGGTGAATAAGAGCTATGTTGTAATCTTTCTTATACTCCTTGCCCATCCTGTTCAAGGTCTTTTCATTTACACCGGTACTTGCAACAGCAAGATCGAAAACCTTGGCGATACTGGTTCCCTGGGTCCCCTTGTACTCTTCCTTATAGGTTCCGAGGATATTGTTCGCAACTATCCTTCCCTGCTTGTTAGCCGGTCCAGCCAGTGGAACCATTGTTTGTACCTTATTTACATAATCCTCAACCTCTATTACGTCTCCTATTGCATAGATCGAATCGTCAGAGGTTTTAAGGTACTTATCTACGACTATTCCACCTCTTTGGTTCTGTTCAAGTCCAGCAGCCTTGGCAAGCTCTCCATTTGGCCTTATGCCTATAGATAGTATTATTATGTCCCCGGATACTTGAGCACCTGATTGAAGCGTGATAGTTGTCGATCCGTCTCCATATTCAAATTTACTTACTCCATCCTTAAGATGAAGCTCTACACCCTTTGTCTTTAAATGCTCGTGGACTATCTGAGCCATTTCGTAGTCTATTGGTGCCATTACCTGATCAAGCATCTCAACAATTGAAACCTTTAAACCCTGGTTATGGAGATTCTCAGCCATCTCAAGGCCTATAAAGCCCCCGCCTACAACTACGGCGCTTCTGGGTTTTTTATCCTGAAGATATGATTTTATGGCATCTGTGTCTGGTATGTTCCAAAGACTGAAAATATTCGGGGAGTCAATTCCCGGTATCGGCGGTTTTATTGGGCTCGAGCCTGTGGAAAGCAACAGATAGTCATAGCTTTCCTTATATTGCTCTCCTGTTTTTATGTTCTTCACGTCTACCGTCTTCTCTTCCCTGTTGATCTTCGTTACCTCTGACAGATTTCTGACATCGACGTTATATTTACTCATTATGGTTTCCGGTGTACTTACCAGAAGAGAATCTCTCTCCTCGATAGTTCCACCAATGTAATATGGAAGACCGCAGTTCGCAAAGGAAATATATTCTCCTCTTTCAAATAGTACTATTTCTGCACTCTCATCAAGCCTTCTCAATCTGGCAAGTGCGGTTGCACCTCCCGCTACACCACCTACTATTACTACTTTTCTTGACAATTGGACTCCTCCTCTAAAAATAACTGGTTTATGATCGATTCTGCTTCCCTGCTTGAGACTGAATAGTATACCTCAGTCCCTCTCCTTTCATCCTTCACCAAACCACCAAGCCTTAGCTTGGAGAGATGCTGAGATATGGTTGATTGCGGGATGTCAAGACACCCTTGCATATAGGTGACATTATTTGCTCCCTCTCTTACCAGTCCCCTAAGGATGCAGAGCCTTACAGGATGTGACATCAGTTTAAGCAATGCTGCCTTCTCCTCCAGCTTGCTAAGATCGTATTTCATCCTCAACCTCCAATCATAGGATATTGTTAAATATTCTCATATCTCAATATTAGAATATTAGCATATATATGTCAATAGTAATCAAAAAATAAAAAGCAACCCGTTCAGGGCTGCCCTTTCTTATAACTTTATCTTGCTCCAAGCTCCTTATCTATCATCATCAAGCCATGGAAATGGTGCTGAACTCCCTTAAGTTTGAATATGATGTCCTTCATATTATTCTCTTCCTCGACTTGTTCTTCTACAAACCATTGCAGGAACTGGATCGCCGGGTAACATTTCTCCTCGGTTGCAATATCAACAAGATTGTATATCCTTGATGTTACAAGCTTCTCGTGTTCAAGCGCCGCCTCAAAAACCTCCAGGAATGATCCGTAGTCATTCTTAGGCTCAGTCATTGACTTCATAGTTACCCTTCCATCCATATCATTGATAAACCCATAGAATTTCATTGCATGCTCATATTCCTCTTTTGCCTGTTCAACCAGGAAATGGCTCATTCCTCTCATGTTTTCTGATTCGCAGTAAGCTGCCATGGCAAGATAATAATAGCCTGAAAGCAGTTCGAAGTTAAATTGGTCGTTAAGTGCTGCAAGTAATTTTTCGCTCATTTTATCCTCCTGTGATAATTTGATTTGCTCTATTCGCTCAAGTTCATGTATACCCATTAAGATCGGTTATAATCAGCCTAAGGCCAGGCATCACGATCTGGGATCGTATATTGCATAGACTGAATAGACTGAAAGATTGCTTTCTGCCATTAGCTTGACAATAATGGGAATGGATTGAGTTAAAATATTCAGCTCAATACCATTGTACTTAAATATAACATCCTCTTTCTCAACCAGCCTTGATATGTTAAGCAAGCCGGTAAGACTTTCCTCTACCCTCGGAAGGTTCATACCTCCGATCTGAAAAAAAACCCTCTGTTTTTTTCCGCTATAATCCCTATGATCGATTCTGTTTATAAGTAAAATCTCATTCATCTTCTTACCCCTTTATCTCGAGCTATGTGGATATGATACCCAATACTGAAGCGTTGACTCTATTTTTCTTTGTAACTTACCGGTTATTTGGGTATAATGACTTAATATCGGTAAGGAGGTGGAGAAGCTATGGATGCATTGGAAAAATGTATTTTATTCAAAGGTGTTCGGCTTGAGGAAGCTATCGGGCTGATCAGTGGAACGAACTCCCTTAGAAGGACTTATAATGCTGGTGATTATATTGCATTGGAGGGTGAGCCGTGCAATCATCTCTCAATAATACTGGAAGGTGAAATCGAGATCCATAAACCCTTCTCATCAGGGAAGGTTGTAACTATAAATCACTTCAGCGCCGGAGATGTTTTCGCTGAGTCCTTGGTTTTTTCACACAAGAAGGAGTATCCTGCAACGGTTTTATCAACTACTGAGAGCGTCATACTTATGATACCCAGGGATGAGCTGGTTTTGCTGCTTACAAAAAATGGCAGGGTTCTCGAGAACTTTGCAGGTGTACTCTCTAAAAGGATCCATATGCTCAATGACAGGATTACAGATCTCTCTCTGGATACCGCCAGGAAAAAAATTGTTAATATTTTGCTTTTGGAGTATAGTCGTCAGAAATCCAGATATATTGCTCTTCCTTACAGCAGAAAGAAAATGGCAGAGCTGATAAATATCCCGAGACCTTCTCTCTCAAGGGAGCTTATCCGGATGAAGGAAGATGGGCTGATCGATTTCTACAAAAACAGGTTCAAGATCATTGATCTTAAAGCTTTGGAGTCGATACTCCAGCAATAAATATGCTCCTTTAATCGACATTGCTCTATTCATAGAATATCCTTAAAAAATAAATGTTGACATTTACTCATTTTAGTATAAAATGAAATTTGAGGTAAAAGAAAGGAGGTCGTGAAGATGATAATCAGAATAAATGAAAGCATTGCTAATAAAATAATCGTAGTTTCTGGTCACGACCTATGCTCTGGTATCAGGTAAACTAGTACTTTAGCCACAGGCGTACGCCTATGGCCTTTTTTTGTCCTCGTTTTCTTTATTATGCTAAAGCAACTGACATGCCATAGGTCTATGACTTATGGCATTTTTATATTGGGAGGTTTTACTATGAAGGATGTGAAAAAAATTCTGCCCTTTACCAAGGGCTACGCCGGACTATACTTGCTGGGTATACTGGCTGTTATAATATCTCAGCTGTTCAATACTCTGGGTCCTCTTATAATAGGAACTGCAGTAGACTCAGTAATTGGTGACAAGGCTGCTTCGTCTGCAATAGCCGGCAGCGTTATACAATTTCTTGGAGGAAGGGAAGTATTAAGGGACAGTCTGTGGATAATCGGAGCAATAATAGTTCTAAATACTGTATTAAGAGGAATCTTTCTATACCTAAAGGGTTATTTGTCGGTTAAAAGCGCAGAGGATATCTCCATGAAGATCAGGAATTCTCTTTATGATCACATACAAAAGCTGCCCTACAGCTACCATGTGAAGGCAGATACCGGAGATCTTATACAAAGGTGCACATCCGATGTTGAAACTATTAAAAGGTTCCTATCAGTGCAGCTGATCGAGGTTGCAGGTTCATTATTCATGTTGCTGTTTATACTTCAGATAATGCTTAGACTCAATATTAGCATGGCTCTTGTATCCGTGGCTCTCCTGCCCTTTACCTTTGCATTTGCCCTTATTTTCTTCAGGAGGGTCCAAAAGGATTTTAAAGAAGCAGATGAGTCAGAGGCGAGGCTTACAACTACCTTACAGGAGAATCTTACAGGGATAAGGGTAGTGAAGGCATTTGCAAGAGAAGCATACGAACTTGGAAAATTCGATATCAGAAATAGCGAGTACAGAGTTCTTGTTAATAAGCTAATTATGAATCTGGCAATGTACTGGTCAGTTTCAGATTTTATCAGTATGCTTCAGGTCGGCCTGACAATAGTGGTAGGTACCTGGATGGTCGTTCAGGGAAACCTGACACTTGGTGTCCTTATCTCTTTTATTAGCTACGTCAATATGATGGTTTGGCCAGTGAGGCAGCTTGGAAGGACCCTCACTGACATGGGAAAGGCAACTGTTTCCATTAAGAGAATTGATGAGATTTTTTCTACTCCTGTTGAGGTACTCGTAGAGAATGGGGAAGAACCTGAGGTCCATGGAAATATCGAGTTCAGGGATGTTAGCTTCAGCTACGAAAAGGACAGGATGGTTCTGGATCATATAAGCTTTTCTGTAGAAAAGGGTCAGACCTTGGCTATAATCGGCTCAACCGGCTCAGGAAAAAGCTCATTGGTCCATTTGCTGCCAAGACTTTATGATTACGATGACGGCTCAATTAAAATTGATGGAAGAGAGCTTAAGTCGATCGACAGACAGTGGGTAAGAAAAAATGTCGGTTTGGTTCTTCAGGAGCCATTCCTTTATGCAAAAACGATCAAGGAAAATATTAGACTTACAGATCCCACAAAGGAGGATAATACTGTTTTTACAGCTGCAAAGACTGCATCTATCCACAATGATATACAGTCATTTGATAAGAAGTACGACACTCTCGTAGGAGAAAGAGGGGTGTCGCTCTCAGGGGGTCAGAAGCAAAGGATGTCGATTGCAAGGACAATAATAAGCGAAACCCCGATAGTCATATTTGACGATTCACTCTCTGCAGTTGATACTGAAACAGATGTACAAATAAGAAGAGCTCTTTCAGCCAGGAGGAACAAATCCACAACGATAATAATATCCCATAGGATTTCTACAGTTTCCGAGGCAGACATTATTTTAGTCATGGACAAAGGGAAAATAGTTCAGAAGGGTACACATGAGGAGCTTATCAATACAGAAGGGCTATATAAAAGAGTTTATGAGATCCAATCATCAATTGATGAGGATCTGGAAGCCGTTTAGGAGGTGGATCTATGGATGAAGTAAAAAATAAAGCACCGAAAGTAGATCTGAGGGTATGGAAGGATTTCTTTACCTATCTGAAGCCCTATAAAAGGGAATTCCTTAGGCTTACCGGAATTATGGCTGCCTTGGGCGCTATGGACAGTACCTTTCCGCTGTTGACAAAATATGCGGTTGATAATTTTATAGAAAAAAACTCCCTCGATGGGCTTGGGGGCTTTATAGTTATTTATATTCTTGCTGTTGCGCTGCTAAGCGGTATAATATTTGTCTTCATAAAGCTTGCGGGAAGACTTGAAACCTCAATGGCACACGATATAAGAAGGATAGGGTTTGTAAGGCTCCAGGAGCTTTCTCTGTCTTATTATGACGATAAGGCAGTTGGGTGGCTGATGGCAAGAATGACCTCCGACATAAACAGACTCAGCGAGACTATAAGCTGGGGGTTGGTGGATTTGGCCTGGGGTATGACGATGATGACAGGAGTAACGATATACATGTTTATTCTGAATGCAAGGCTTGCAGCTATAACTTTGTCGGTTATTCCTATACTTGCAATCATAAGCGTCTACTTCCAGAGAAAGATATTGGTCGCACAAAGAGAGGTAAGAAAGATAAATTCACAAATAACCGGTGCTTACAACGAGGATATACAGGGAGCTAAAACAACGAAGACTCTGGTAAGGGAAATATTGAACCTTAATGAATTCTCTGGTTTGACTTCTTCACTCAGACACAGCTCTATCAGAGCCGCGGTACTATCATCAGTTTACCTCCCTATAGTAATCGGCCTTGGCAGTGTTGGGACTGCACTTGCATTAAGCTTTGGAGGAGGGTATATCCTTACAGGAGCGATAACCTACGGTACCCTGGTTGCTTTTATTTCCTATACCTCTCAATTTTTTGAACCTGTAAGACAGATGGCAGTAATTTTCGCAGAAATACAGGGTGCACAGGCATCTGCAGAAAGAGTATTTTCTTTACTCCGTGAGGAGCCTGCTATTAAGGACAGCGAGGAAGTATTGAACAAATATGGCGATATATTCAACCAGAAAAAAGAGCTTTGGCCAAGTATAAAGGGAAAGGTGGAATTCAAAAACGTAAGCTTCCATTATAATCCCGATGAGCCCGTTCTCACCGACTTTAACCTTTCAGTGGAGCCAGGCCAGACGATCGCTTTGGTTGGCGAAACCGGGTCAGGGAAGTCCACTATAGTCAATCTGTTCTGCAGGTTTTACGAGCCTGTTAAGGGTGAGATACTGATCGATGGTTACAATTACAAGGATATGCCACTCAACTGGATCCATGATAATCTTGGCTATGTTCTTCAGGCACCGCACCTTTTCAGCGGAACAATCAGGGATAATGTAAGATATGGTAAGCTTGATGCAACCGATGAAGAGATAGAGGAAGCCTGCAGGCTTGTCAATGCACACGGCTTCATAACAGAGATGAAGGATGGGTACGATACCCAGGTAGGAGAGGGAGGAAATCTTCTATCGACAGGTCAGAAGCAATTGGTTTCATTTGCCAGGGCTATAGTCAGAAACCCGCAGCTGTTTGTCCTGGATGAAGCGACATCATCGATCGATACCGAGACAGAAAAGATAATCCAGGATGCTATTTCCAGGGTGCTTGAGGGCAGAACCAGTTTCGTAATTGCCCACCGGCTGTCTACCGTTAGAAATGCTGACAGGATACTGGTTATCAGGGATGGAAGGGTTATAGAGGATGGAACCCACAGAGAACTTATAAAGGCAAGAGGCTACTACTACAGCCTTTACAGCAATCAGTTTATGGATGAAAAGAGCAAGGCGATCTTAGGTTAACTAAGAGCCTTGCTCTTTTTCTTATTATACAATTGATCTATCAGTCTTGCAGATGCCAGATAGTATAGGTATCCGCCTGCATATCCGCCTAAAATATCTGTTGGCCAATGGACACCCAGCGAAAGCCTGCTAAGTCCCATGATAACTATATACAGGATAGCTGCTGCATATGGAATTCTTGGATCGGTTTTACCCTCCTGCTTCCTTGCTATTAGAAATGCTATAGTCAGAAACATGGACATTGAAACCATAGAGTGACCGCTTGGATAGCTAAATCCTCCCTGCTGGACTTTAAAAAATTCCTCAGGCCTGACCCTTTGAAATATCTGCTTGAGAGTATGATTTGCAATCCAGCTTCCCAATGATGCAGATAAAAGCATGCAGGCAGAATAATTGTACCTCCTGATCAGCATATAAGCAATTACCAGTCCTACAGCAGGAAACAGAAACAACTCCGATCCCAGGAATGAAATTACCTTCATAAAAGCCAGCATTCCAGGGCTCTGATTTTCACTGATCCATAGTAAAAGCTTTTCATCGAAGAGGATCCCCTTGTTATCCCACCCTGAAAGTAAACCCAAATAGATCAAGATTGCAAAACTAAAGATGATCAAAATCTTCCTGGCATTTTTCATTTTCTGCATTTCCCTCTTTCTAAAAGAAGCAACGGGAAAGCCCGTTGCTTCTTTCTCAACCTCTTCTTTTCTTTTTTGGCGCTATATGGATAGCAGCCTCATCCAAGCCCAATGCTGCCTCAAAAAAGGCCTCTGACAGGGTTGGATGTGCATGGATCGTACGCTTGATTGCAGATACATCCATGTTGTTCGATATTGCCAGTGCACCCTCGTGTATCAGGTCATTTGCATGAGGCCCGATGATGTGTACCCCCAATATCCTGTTGTCTTCATTGGATGCAAGGATTTTTACTATCCCGTCTGTCTCCCCTAAGGATAGAGCTTTGCCGTTGGCTGAGAACATGAATTTGCTCGATCTGTAGTCTATGCCCTTCTCCTTTAGCTGCTCCTCTGTGAATCCAACCTGGGCAACCTCAGTCATTGTGAATACGCATGCAGGCCAGTGCTCGAGGTTTAAATCGGGCTTATGACCCATTATGGTTTCAACGACATACTCGCCCTGTGATGATGCAACATGAGCCAGCTGAATCCCCTTGGAATTTACATCACCAATAGCATATATCCCTGGTACAGTAGTCTCATAGCTGTCGTTGACTTTGATGCCTCGTCCCGAGAATTCTACTCCGATTCCCTCCAGGTTTAATCCCTCAACCAAAGGGGCTCTGCCAGATGCTATCAGTACATAATCGCCAATTACTTCAATTTCCTCGTCCTTTTCCTTATAACGTGCGACCACCTTCAGACATTCGCCGTCCTTTGTGATCTCCTTTGCCCTGATGTCGACATAAGTTTCGATCCCCTGCTTCTTCAACATAGGAGTCAGTCTTTTAGCTATCTCCTTGTCTCCATCCTTCAGTATCCTGGATGCCAGAAGTATTACGTGAGAACCCAACTCCTTGTAAATGCTTGCAAACTCAAGTCCTATTACTCCACCGCCAACAACTATAAGTGTTTCAGGTACATGATCCAGCTCCAGAAGATCGTCTGAAGTGATCACGCCCGGAAGGTCTATACCTTTTGTCTCAGTCATCTGGGGAAATGAGCCTGTTGCAATTATTATATTGTCAGCCTCTACTTCCCTGGAGCCACCCCCATTAAGCTGTACGTTAAGGGTGTTCTTATCCTTAAATGATGCCTTACCCTGTATCAGTTCAATATTTTGGTAAGACCCGATCAGCCGCTCAATGCCGCTGACCAGGTCGTTTACTACCTTGTTTTTTCTTTCAAGCAATGCCTTCCCATCAAGACTGAAGCCCTCCACCTTAATGCCAAACTCATGTGAATTCCTGAGATCTGACAATATCTGAGCATTTCGAAAATAAGTTTTTGTCGGTATGCAGCCTCTGTTGAGACAAGTTCCTCCTATTTCCCTGTTCTCTATAAGATAAACCTGGGCTTCCAGCTGTGCAGCCCTTATTGCAGCGACGTAGCCTCCTGGTCCGGCACCGATTATAGCAATTCTTTTTGTCAAACGGTACACCTACCCTTCATATTTGACGATTATATCACGGGCAGCCTTTACTTCGTTTGGTCTTCGTACTACTGTGTCGTGAGGTGCTGATTTGACCATCTCAGGATCCGCTTCTGCTTCCTCGGCTATTTTTATCATGGCTTGGATAAACTCATCAAGAGTCTCCTTGCTCTCAGTTTCGGTAGGCTCTATCATAAGCGCCTGGTTTATGATCAGCGGGAAATAGATCGTAGGCGGATGGTATCCCATATCCAGTAATCTCTTGGCAATATCTAAGGTAGTTACCTCGCTTAGGGTATCCTTCAAGCCGCCAAGGACAAATTCATGCTTGTATATAGTATCTATCGGCAGATAATAGTGATCCTTCAGCTGACTCATAATATAGTTTGCATTAAGAACAGCCATTTCGGAAGCCTTCTTAAGACCATCACCACCCAATGTCAGGATGTAGGTGAATGCTCTTACAAGAATACCAAAGTGTCCGTAGAAATCCTTTACCTTACCTATGGTATTTGGATAGTCATAGTCGAAGAAATATCTTTCCCCTTCCTTTTCCACCATTGGAACAGGAAGGAATTCAACCAGTTCCTTCTTGACCCCTACAGGTCCTGAACCAGGTCCTCCTCCACCATGTGGAGTTGAGAATGTCTTGTGAAGGTTGAAGTGTACTACGTCAAAGCCCATGTCACCAGGTCTTGCGTGGCCCATAATAGCATTAGCGTTTGCACCGTCATAGTACAATAATCCGCCAGCATCATGAACAATTTTCGCTATTTCCAGAATACCTTTGTCAAATATACCAAGAGTATTTGGATTTGTAAGCATCAAGCCTGCAGTATCTTCACCAACAGCTGCTTTAAGGGCATCAAGGTCAACCAGTCCGTCTTTAGTGGATTTGATCTCAACTATCTTATAGCCGGCCATAGCTGCAGTAGCAGGGTTAGTGCCGTGAGCAGAGTCCGGAACTATGATCTTGTTTCTATTAAGATCTCCTCTCTTCTCATGGTATGCTTTTATCAGCATTATTCCAGTCAACTCTCCATGTGCACCGGCCGCTGGCTGTAAGGTCATTCTATCCATTCCGGCAACTTCACACAGATACTTTTCCAGCTCATAAAGCAATTGCAGAGATCCCTGGATACAGTCCTCTGACTGGTGAGGATGAAGATTTGCAAAGCCATCGAATCTTGCAGTATCCTCGTTAATTTTTGGATTGTATTTCATTGTACAGGAGCCCAGCGGATAAAATCCCGTATCGACTCCATAGTTTTTGTTGGATAGATTTGTGTAATGTCTTATGACATCAACCTCAGTTAACTCAGGAAGCTTCAGCTCCTCCTTACTGACGAAGTCATCTGGAATAAGGCTGCCAAGCTCCTTGTCCTCCACATCAAGCGGCGGAAGCATATAAGCTTTCCTTCCTGGTTTGGAAAGTTCGAATATCAATTTATCGTATTTTCTCATTATATCCCCTCCAATACGCCAGTCAGCCTATCAATTTCTTCCTTCGTTCTCTTCTCAGTGACTGCATATAGGATACCGCCCTTCATTTCAGGATACTCCTTACCCAGGTCATAGCCGCCGATCATATTCTCAGCTCTCAGGGCTTTATTAATATCCATAGGATCCTTGTCTGAAACCACTGCAAACTCCTTGAAGAATGGTTTATCGAACATAGGCTTATATTTTCCTGACTTTGTCAGTTGCTCGAAAGCATAATGAGCCTTCTTGGTTGACTGCATAGCTACCTCTCTCAAGCCTTCCTTTCCGAGAGTAACCATATAGACAGTAGCTGCCAGTGAGTTTAATCCCTGGTTAGAGCAGATATTTGATGTCGCTTTTTCTCTTCTGATATGCTGCTCTCTTGCCGTTAGTGTAAGAACGAATGATCTCTTGCCGTCAAGGTCCTCTGTTTGACCGACGATCCTTCCGGGAAGCTTTCTAATATAGTCGTTCTTTACAGCCATAAATCCAAGGTATGGGCCTCCGAAGCTTACTGGTATACCCATCGATTGTCCTTCGCCAACCACAACGTCAACTCCCAGGTCACCAGGCTTCTTCAAGATACCAAGGGATATTGGGTCAACTGACGCTACAAATGTAGTTTTCTTGCCTTTGTGAGCAACTTCTCCAAGTGCCTTCAGATCTTCGATTATACCAAAAAAGTTAGGGCTCTGTGCTATAACTGCAGCTGTATTGTCATTTACCAGACCTTCCAGGGCCTCGATATCAGTCACTCCATCCTTGATGTCAGCTTCGATGACCTTCAAATTCTGAACATGGGCATATGTGTGAAGGATCTTTCTTGCATCAGGTTTAACTGATTTGGATATTATTATTTCGTCCTTCTTTGAGTATGCTGCCGCCATAAGCGCAGCCTCAACAACAGCTGTTCCTCCGTCATACAAAGAAGCATTTGCAACATCCATTCCAGTCAGATTACAAATAAGTGTCTGGAACTCGAATATATATTGGAGAGTTCCCTGGCTTATTTCAGGCTGGTATGGTGTATAGGAAGTATAATACTCACTTCTTGATATTATATGGTTCACAACCGATGGGATATAGTGGTCATATGCGCCTGCACCTAAAAAGCTTGTCAGTTTTGTCATTGAACAGTTCTTGTCAGCCAGGCTCTTAATGTATGACACTACCTCCAGCTCGCTTTTGGATTTGGGAATGTTAAGCTCCCTGTCCATGTGGACCTCTTTCGGGATATCCTCAAACAACTGGTCTACGCTTTCAAGGCCAATGGCCTTGAGCATTTCCTGGATATCCTCAGGTGTATTGGGTATATAGGGATGCATATTATACCTCCTCAGCTAAAAACTTTTCGTAATCCTCACTTGTCATTAATTCATCAAGCTCAGCCTTGTCAGCTATCTCTATCTTGATCATCCAGTTTTCGAAAGCATCTGCATTAAGAAGTGCCGGATCATCAACCAGTTCTTCATTTACCTCTACAACCTTTCCGCCAACTGGCAGATAAACGTCTGACGCTGCCTTAACTGACTCAACAGCTGCAAATGCCTCTCCCTTTTCAAATTCATCATCGACCTCTGGAAGCTCAACATAAACTATGTCCCCAAGATGATGCTGCGCATAGTCTGAAATCCCTACAAATGCAAGATCTCCCTCGACCTTTACCCATTCATGATCCTTAGTGTAATGATACCCCTTTGCAACTTTCATATTTGAACCCTCCTATTTTTTCTTATTCAAAAATTTCTTGCTTATTACCTTCGCTTTGGCAAATTTGTTTCTGATCTTTATATCAAGCTCAGTACCAAGCTCAGTGTACTCAGATTTCACAAGAGCATTGCCTATGATCTTACCTAAAGTCGGACTCATGTAGCCTGTGGTTACATGGCCTATCTTCTCTCCGTCTTTATAGATTTCATATCCTTCTCTTGCTATTCCCCTATCGATCATCTCAAAGCCCACCAGCTTGCGCTTAAGGCCTTCGCTCCATTGTTTGTTCAGAGCTTCCTTTCCAATAAAGTCTGATACCTTGTCAAGCTTGACGAAGTATTTAAATCCAGCCTCCAATGGTGATATGGTGTCGTCGAATTCATGCCCGTAAAGAGGCAGCGAAGCTTCGAACCTCAAGGTGTCCCTGCATCCCAACCCGCAAGGCATGATCTCCTCGTCCTTGCCAGCTTCAAGGATAGCATTCCAGACCTTGACTATCCCTGTGTTGTCTGTATAGATCTCAAATCCGTCCTCTCCGGTATATCCAGTCCTTGAAACCATACAATCGACACCTGCAACAGATACGTTCCTTTCAAGGAAGAAAAACTTGATTTGTGAAAGATCAAAATCGGTCAATTTTTGGAGAACCTTTTGTGCCATCGGACCCTGGATAGCCAACTCACCTACTGTGTCGGAAATGTTTTCGGTCTCGACATCGAAGTCTCCCTTGTTGGCAAGTATCCATTTATAGTCCTTGTCGGTGTTTGAAGCATTAACTACCAGGTAGAAATCTTCTTCGCCGAATCTGTAAACCAGAAGGTCATCGACGACTCCTCCCTCAGGATTGCAAAAATGTGTATAGATGATTTGGTTGTCGACCAGCTTGGTTACATCGTTTGAAACCAGGTAATCAACAAAGGCCAGTGCATCCTTGCCCTTGACAGTGATTTCTCCCATGTGGGATACATCAAACAATCCCACAGCGTTTCTAACTGCCTGGTGCTCAGGAACTAATCCCTTGTACTCCACCGGTAAAAACCAACCGGCATAATCGACAACATTCCCCCCCAGCTTGACGTGTTCTTCATAAAGCGGGGTTTTTTTTGCGTCCATTTAATCACTCCTTCCCATTTGTTGTGTTATAATCTCAATATGCTACACTAATTCTACCCCTTAAGGTCTCCTCTAAACTGAGAAACCTAAAAGATAAGCTAATTCAGTGCTGTAGCGGGTAGTATGATTTCATTATACATAAGGAGGTTTTTATATGCAATACCGTGAGATTACCAGTGAAAAGTTAAATGTTTCACTATTAGGTTATGGATGTATGCGCTTTCCAGTGGTGGGAGGAGACAATTCAAGGATAGATTTTGAGGAATCGGAAAAGCTTCTTAAGTATGCGATCGAAAATGGTGTAAACTATATCGATACGGCCTACCCCTATCATGGCGGGAAATCTGAGGATTTTGTAGGTCAGGTACTGTCCCGCGGATTGAGGGACAAGGTATATCTTGCTACTAAGAATCCAGTCTGGCTTGTCAAAGAATACGACGACTTCATGAAATATTTGGACGAACAGCTCGTTAATTTGCGGACAAATTACGTTGATTTTTACCTTCTCCACTCTCTTGATAAGGACTCCTGGAAAAAAATCGTTGAGCTTGAAGTATTCGATTTCATCCATGAAGCGAAGTCTTCAGGTAAAATAAAAAATATCGGGTTCTCATTTCATGACGATCTTAAAGTATTCAAGGAAATAATAGATTCTTACGATTGGGACTTCTGCCAGATCCAGCTGAACTATATGGACACAGGATATCAGGCAGGACTTGAAGGATTGATGTATGCGAAAAACAAAGGAATAGATGTTGTCGTAATGGAGCCCCTAAAGGGAGGGAAACTGGCAAATATTCCTCAAAAGTCAAAAGAAGCTATTGAGAGCAAAGCTTCTGAAAGGACTGCTGCAGAGCTGGCTCTAAAATGGTTACAGCAGCAGGAAGGTGTCAAGGTAGTTCTCAGCGGAATGTCCAGTATGGACCAGGTTTCAGAAAACATCAAAATTTACTCTGATAATACACCTCTAACGGAATCTGAGCTTGAGGCGGTGGATTATCTTAAATCCTTCTTCGAAAGCAGAATTGCTGTTGGGTGTACCGGGTGCGAATACTGTCAACCCTGTAAAGCCGGAGTTCGGATACCTGGAATATTTGAGCTGTACAATAATCTTACGGTATATGAGACTGTTGACCAGTCGAAATCATCATACAAAGGCTATGTAGAGAAAGGAGCCTCTTCACTTTCCTGTGTTGAATGTGGAGAATGTGAAGCGATCTGTCCACAGCAGCTTTCGATCATCAGTCAACTTAAGGATGCACACAAAGCCTTGATATAAGCGATGCCCTGACCAAATTTGGCCAGGGCATTTATTTTCCCACATTATCCACATTATCCACAATCCACAGTGGATAAATTTGAAACAGTTTCAAATCTGCTTCATTACCTAAAAAAGAAAAGCACCGGTTTTCCGGTGCTTCCAATTATCTCTTGCTGAACTGTGGACTTTTTCTTGCTTTCTTAAGTCCATATTTCTTTCTTTCCTTCATTCTTGGATCTCTTGTGAGGTGCCCAGCCTTCTTAAGTAAAGGTCTCAGCTCTCCATCCGCCTGTAGAAGGGCTCTTGCGATTCCATGTCTAATAGCTCCTGCCTGACCTGTAAATCCGCCTCCATGTACGGTGACCTTTACATCGTACTTGTCCACGGTATCACTTATTGTCAAGGGCTCCTTAGCTATTACCTTAAGAGTCTCATAGTTGAAAAACTCGTCAATATCTCTTCCATTTATAGTCATCTTCCCGTTTCCAGGAATCAATCTAACTCTTGCAACAGATGTCTTCCTTCTTCCTGTTCCGATAAATTGTATTGCAGCCATTTACAGTCCTCCCTTCCTACCAGATTAAAATTCGTATACTTCCGGCTTTTGAGCTTCATGTCCATGCTCAGTGCCTCTGTATACCTTCAATTTTCTGTACATGCTTCTTCCAAGGCTGTTCTTTGGCAACATACCCTTTACTGCAAGCTCGATGATCTTCTCTGGATTCTTGACAATCAGATTTCTGTATGGAATCTGTCTCAATCCTCCGGGATATCCTGTATGATAAGTGTAATTTTTCTGATCCAGTTTCTTCCCTGTCAACTTCACCTTATCGGCATTGATGACGATAACGAAGTCACCAGTATCTACATACGGTGTATATATAGGTTTATTCTTACCTCTCAGAATCGTAGCGATCTCAGTGGCTAATCTACCTAACACTTTATTTTCAGCGTCGATTATATACCATTTTCTTTCGATTTCATTGGCTTTTGCCATGTAGCTTTTCATCTGTTTCCCTCCTTACAACAACTTTTTTCAAGGTGTTAATAAGAAGTTTCCGGGCTTCTTCTTACACACTCTTATATATTCTAATACAACCTAATTAGCTTGTCAACAGCCTATTTACTCGTAAAAAACTTTTTCTAAGAATAATCCCTTTGCAGGAGCAGTGTGACCTGCACAGTTTCTGTCTCTTTGCTCGAGTATCCCCGTGTTTAGAGAGTAGCACCATAAAGTTTCGAAGCAAATCTAATATTGAAACTGTGAAAATCCCTTGAAATAGGGCTTTTTTTTATGTCTGGAACTATTGCAAAATTATTTTTTATGTGATA